>ERZ506621.291-NODE-291-length-8585-cov-3.6483_pt1 | contig 8585 bp, 1 predicted proteins | sample MGYA00512402_ERZ506621 | MGnify/ENA metagenome assembly ERZ506621 | reverse complement strand
CCTTGTCAGGTGTGATGGTCAGTGTGATCTTCTGGTCTTCATCTGCCCAGTCATCGCTTACGGAAACACTGCCGTTTTTCGGATTGATGATAGTGATGTAACCGTCATAACGGTGAGAACCGCCGCCAGAGGATTTTCTCTCAACAGTATATGTAAAGCCATCTGTTTCATTTCCGCTGACTTCCAGTTTATAACCAGAAGGAACATCAATGGAATCGCTGATGTCTGCATAAACTACCAGTTTTGCACCTGCCTGCAAACTAATCCGGTTTCCATTTGCATCAAATGTAACATTTTGAGGAATACGTGTTTCTGTTGAAATACTGATGTCCTGAAGCAAAGAAATCTCATCATTGCCTTTTACATTTTCCAGAGCTTCTTCCAATGTTTTATATGCTTCAGCAGTATATCCTGTTTTTACAATAACTACTTCATCTTCAACAGGTTTCAAATTTTCATCTGCCATAGGATAAGCAATTTCAGAAACATTATTGCCTTTTCCATCCAGAATACACAGTTTATTATCGGATGTAATATAGTTTCCGCTTAACATGACATCTTCCAAGTCTGCGGGATAATATACTTCCAGCGCACTCTGCTGGGTATTGCCAATCATTTTATTTCTGGTAACAGTAGTACTGAAATCTACACTGCCTGTAGACTGAATATGAACAAAACGCTGTCCCTTTACAGTCGCGTCGTCTGTCACTTCAAATGTGTTGTCTGTGATCACGATTTCAGCACCTGCCACTGGTGTACTCTGAATTGCATCCCAGTCACAGTTTGTAAAGGAGCAATTTGTCACGGTCAGCTTTCCACTTAATCCAGATGCGTAAACAGGGCTAAGATTATTTTTAGAATTGTGGATATTGGTAAAGTGAATGTTGGTAATTGTTGTATCTGCATTGGAGGCAGCAACATAAATCGCAACATTGCCTTCCACTTTATGTCCATTACCATCTAATGTAACATTCTTATTGATGTTGATAGTGGTCGTTGTTGTGTAATCAGCATTTACAATATCTTTCTGCAAAGTGATCACATCACCATCTTTCGCATCTTTGATGGCTGCATCCAAAGATGTGTATTCTTTACCATCAATCTTGGCTACAATTGCATCCTGAATTACTTCTTCATTATTTTCAATAGCTTTCCATCCATTCTCATCTTTTACAGCATAATAATCGGATGATACGGTTTCTGGAATTGTGGGTGTTGCTGCACCACAAAAAGCCTTTCCTTCTGCATTTTGATCTTCAAAGTTAATCGCATTTATTTTGGCTGTGCTTGCCAGATTTCCGTAACCCATGGCATAACCTACACTGCCTTTCGCTATAATTTCGCCGGAATTAGAGCAATTATAGAAGGAAAGATCATCATTGGAACCACTTGCTGTCCCAATCATACTGCCAATATTATAACCATTTTCTCCACCAACGGTAGCTTCATTATGGCAATTTACAAAGATAATCTCCTTATTTTCCCCACCGCTATTACCAGCAGCTCCTGCAAAAGCAGCACATCCATAAGAAGTTCCTGTAACCGCAACTCTGCCTTTCACCGTAATATTTTCAAAAGATACATCCTCGATAGCATAACCAACAATACCGCCTGTATAAGCCGTTGCAGTTTCTACATCCAGATCAACAGTAAAATTTTTCAGTTCTGCATTCTTCAGTGAACTAAACATCCCTGTCTGAGAAGACACATTTCTGATATAAAGACCAGATATGCTATGTCCTTTTCCATCAAAAACGCTGTTGTAAAAACCATTTTCACCTGCTCCGATCATTTGGAATGAAACGCCTGCAGGTATTGTAACATCTGCTTCCATTGTGACATGCCAATCCTTCGGATCATGTTCAACAAAATAAGAAAGCCACTGCAGATCCATAGCGGAATCAATGACAAATTCATTGCCTTCATAAGGCAAATCTGTAATCACACCGTTGTTCTGCAGATTCAAAGGAGTTGTCAAAAATCCATCAACTGTCAATGTACCATTATTCACAATGGTGCCATCTTGCGTCAACACAGCATTTTCTCCTATGGTCAAGCTGCTTTCCTCTATAATTTCAATGGTAGATCCTTTTGGCAACTTCGCAGATGTATCCAATGTAATATCACCTGCAATAGTAATATTTACGGCATCAGCATCTGAAATTGCGTCTAATGTTGCCAGCAATTCTTCTTCTGTGGATACAGTAATATCTGTAGTGGTCATTTCTTTTACTACATACCAATCTCCATCTTTTTCAACATAGTGTTTTTCAGCCAGAATCAAAGAAGGGTCGCTGCTCCACTGACCACCATAAACAATACCACGTTTGGTAGATGCACTTCCGTTAAATGCGCCATAATTTTCATTGCCTTGGAATGTACCATCGTAAACTTCAAAAGATGCAGCCATGCTATCACAGAAAATTGCAGATTCTGAACTACTGCGAACAACTGCATTTTCAATAATCAATTCTCCGCTGTTTCTGTTTTCAATTGCTGCTGTAGCATTATCCCAGCCACCTGTATGTCCTTCTTTTGTAGCTTCTAACACCGTATTTTCGCCTTTGATTGTGCAATCTGCGGAATTTAACAAAGCAACTGCACCTTCACTGCGAATAGTACCGCCTTCAATGACCAATGTTCCTACATTTTTCACTGTACGAGTACATGGGTAAGCTCCTTGATTTGTGTTAGAAATCACGCCTGTATGATTTGAGCTGCTATCTTTGATTGTCAATGTACCTCTATTACAAATCACTTGTGTCAACCAGTAGTCGTTTCCATCCGTAACGAGATTTGCTGTCAAAGCATGCCCATTCAGATCCAAAATAATATTCTTATTTTCTTTAATTTCAACACAAATAACTTCAATTTCATTGTCTTTTGTAGAATCGTTCGTTACAGTGCCGAAATCAATATCATCTGTCAGCAGAATAGTCGTTTCCACACCATCCTGCGCTTCTGATACAGCAGTTTCCAATTCATCTGCATTCTTTACTTCCACCACGCCATTTTTTGCAGCAACTTCCTCTGTTGCCACTTCCATTGCCGGTTGGATTTCTGTCGCTTCTACAACAGTTCCTTCTGTTGTTTCTTCATTCGTTTCTTCTGTCACCCCATTATTTACGAGTGTACCTTCTGCTGTATCAACAACTTCGGATGTTCCCGCTTCCCCCGCGGGTTCTTCCGCAGGTTCTGTCCCTGTTGTTGCTTCTGTTTCCGTTGTTGTTTCTACCACTGTTCCTGTTTCGTTCATGCTTCCATCTTCTGCCATCGCTACATTAGGCACAGCAGTCAATGTCATGGAAAGTGCCATAAAACATGGCAATACCTTTCTCTTCACCTTAAACTCCTCCTTTTTTATATATTTTCCCTATTCCTTAATAAGGATTTTGAATAAAAAAAATTATGTAATTTTCACGTGTCCAGTGTATCACGTTTGTAATTTTCTTTCAACCAAATACATATAATTTACGCAATTTCTGTATGATAGAAAACACTGTTTTGTATATATTTAGAATCATTTTTTTGTAAACATTTTATTAGGTGTTTTTGCCGCTAGCTAGAATGCTGTCATTTATAAAAAACACCTTTTCTCTCTTTGGTAAAATCCCCCGTATTTTTCAACAAAAAAGCCGGAGGTTTTCGCCTCCGGCCATATGTGCAGGTAAGTTGAGTTGTTCTTATTCTGCTTCTGTTACAACGTTTTCACAGAAGTTCATGAGCATGGTTGCTACCTGTGCTCTGGTTGCAGTACCCTGAGGTGCCAGAGTAGTTTCTGTCATACCATTTACAATGCCGTTGGCATTTGCCCACTGCATTGCTTCCACTGCGTAACTGCTGATAGATGCGCTGTCTGTGTAGCCTGTCAGATCAGCTTTTTCTGTAACGTCATAACCTTTCAGCTGTGCGTAACGGTACAGGATCGCTGCCAGCTGTTCTCTGGTAATGGAATCGCCCAGACCAAATGTGCTGTCATCATAGCCTGCTACAATACCATTTGCATTTGCCCAAACAATGGCATCTGTGTACCACATGTCTGCTTTCACATCCGCAAAAGGATTTACACCTGTGCTTTCAGGCTGTTTTTCCATGTTGTAGAGAACCACTGCCAGCATTTCTCTTGTCAGAGGTGCATTAGGTGCGAACTGATTGTCGCCCACACCGTTCATCATGCCGTTTTCTACTACATAGCTTACGCCTTTATAGAACCAATCGCTTTCTTTCACATCAGAGAATGTGATGGTTTCAGGTGTTGTGGTTTCTTCTGTTTTGTCTGTTTCTTCTGTTTCTTCTTTATCTTCTGTAGTAGTTTTGCCTTCTTCCTTGAAAGTTACAGTAACTGTCACATCACAGTTTGCCATACGGAAAGTATATTCATTGTCCTCGTCTTCTACTTTCTTTGCATCGATCTTATCGCCTTCTGCATCGACAATTTCAATTTTGTCTACTACATAGCCCTTGTCAGGTGTGATGGTCAGTGTGATCTTCTGGTCTTCATCTGCCCAGTCATCACTTACGGAAACACTGCCGTTTTTGGGATTGATAATGGTGATGTAGCCATCATAACGGTGAGAACCGCCGGAGGATTTTTTCTGAAGAGTATATGTATATTCTCCATTTTCATCTTTTGTAACCACCAGTTTGTAGCCATCTGGAACTTCGATGGAATCGCTGATGTCTTTTTTCAGCCCGGTTACCTTAGCACCCGGTTCCATAGCCAAAGCGTCATCCGCAATCTCAACGCCGTCACTCACATTCAGTTTGCCATCACCGCTTACAACCAGCTGGCCTTCTGTAAAGTTCTGCTTCAACTCCAGTTCGCCATCCACATAAAGGGTATCATCCTTGGTCATACCAATGTTGCCGGACGCAGGATTCAAAAAGGCATCCATAGCCGCCTGTGTTCCAGGATAGAAAGTCACACTGCCATCCTCATTGTAAGCGTATACATAGCTGCTGTAATCTTCGGGTCTTACGCTTGCATCTGTATCTGCCCACGCCCAATAGTTTACTGCTTTCTGACCTACAGGCAGTTTTACAGGAGCAGCAGTTACATCTATGATAACAAGATCATTGTCTCCCATTTCAAAAGTATTTTCTGTCAAATCCAAAGGATTTGCTGCTCCGCCGCTCACCTGAACATAATGTTCAAATTTATCAGACTTAAATGTATTGCCTGTCACAGTGGCACCTGCTGTTCTCTGGAAATAGAACGCACCAGCATTATCAAATGTATTGCCTGTGATTGTAAAATCATTTACATCTGTCTTTGCTGTTGTGATGCAGGTTGCTTCTTCACCCGAACCGGAAGTAGAACCGCTGTTATTGCTGAAAATGGAATTTACAAATTCATTATCTGTAATGCTGACTGTCCCATTGATATTAGCCAGCATTGTACGGAATGCACCGTCAAATCTGCTCTTTGTAAATGTAAAACTGCCGGTTCCCTGTTCATTCATGTATAAGCCATAAGACCACTCAGGCGCTTTTTCTGTCACATCGTTGTTGGCTTCATTCATAAATGTGCAGTCTGTAATGGTAATATCTGCATTGTTTCCGCCTAATACACTTACTGTGCCTGCACTTGTTCCTGTAACAGGATATTTTACAGTTACGCCATCCATTTTGATGGTATTTTCATCTTTACTGCCAATGGTCAGAATTGCGTTTCCAGGAGCATTGGTCAATGTCAGATTCTTCAAAGAACCATTTCTCAGCTCAATTGCACCTGTCAAAGTAACATCCGAACTGCCTTCCAATGTCACATTATTGTCAACAACAAGCTTGTCTTCCATAGGAATGTCCTGTGTGATAATGATGCGTCCGCCACGATACTGAGGATTGCTTACAGCCTCCTGTAATTCATCAAATGTATCCACTTCCACTACAATTTCCTGAACAGTGTAAGTGCCATCTCCATTTTCTACACTTTCGTATCCTTCAGCAACGTAACTTGTATCTGTTCCCTCAGGGTTATTGGAAAAATCATAACAAAATGTCCCGCCATAAATTTCTAATTTAGCCGTTCCATCCTTCCAACCTGAATCTACACAGTTGACCACATATTTACTAAATTGAGGAGCCTGTTCTTCAATTGTTTTTCCCTGTTTAAAAGTGCCGCCATAGATCTTCAAAGTACCTGTCTGCACCTGCACAGCAGTTGTGGATCCTGTAAAAGTACCACCTTCTATCACCAAAGTGCCATCATGGATGATGTTGATCCCAAAGGAATTGTTTGTTCCCAAGTCTGTATCGATCATACCATCGTTAATAATTGTAACTTCCGCGTTGTCAATGGCAAAAAACATGGGTGTGCAAGTAAATTGATTATTATGTTTTTCTTCATTCCATGAAATCGTCTTGCCATTTAAATCCAAGGTGATATCTTTGTCAATGGTCATCAGGGGATTCAACTCATCTTTGCCAGACTCCGGGGGATCAAGCGCGATATCTTCCAATAATTTGACTGTTGCCCCATCTGAAATATTTTGAATGGCTTCTTGTAAACTGGTGTATGCTGTGCCATCAACTTCTACAACATTCTCTTCCCCTGTTTTTTCTGACTCATCGACAGTGACTGCGGCTAATGCGTTCGATGAAGATACCATTTCTTCCATTTTTTCACTTTCTGCCGCCTTGTCATTTTCCAAATCAGAATTCTCTTTATTTTCAGCTGTATTTTCACTGTTTGTTTTTTCATCCTGATTGTTTTCTGTATCCGCTGTTTGGATAGATGCTGTTACATTCTCGTCTGCCATAACTGTAACCGGCGCCGCAGTCATTGCCAATGCAACAGCCAAAGATAATGAAATCATTTTTCCTGCTCTTTTTTTCATAAATTTCCATTCCTTCCTCTAAATTTTATTTTTCAATGTTAAAAGAAAAAGCAAATACACAAAATAACTATCCCTACGCATTTCTTGTTTCGATTCTCTATATTTTTCAAAGAGATATCTGAAATATCTGCTGTAAAGATTTCTTCAATTGCCTCTATAGAGAAGAATTAAAGCATGAAATATAGTATTCTTATCAGTTTCCCATAACTAACTTTGTTCTATGGTTATTCCTCATTCATTTATGTTACCGCCATATTCCACACAGTCATGAACGTTATTGGCAGTGCCATAAACTACACAAAACTTTTCCCTTCACCTGCCCCCTCATTTCATACACATGTTTTTTGTAATAAAAAAAATTATGTTTACATTACATATGTAAAGCATATCATTATCTCCGTTTTCTTTCAACAAAAACATAGCAAATTCGAATCATTTTCACCATATTAAATTATTACAAAATTTATTTTCCGTAATGAGATATCAAATCAGATTTACAGTCAAAATAACCATTTCTTTTATGCCACATTCCCACACAAAAAGACGGCAAATCTCTCTTTGCCGTCCTCAAAAATTCCAATACACTGTAATAGGCACATCTCTTGATCCGGGTATCCGCCTGCCCACATCAATATGATCGATCAATGCCTCCACCATGTCTCTGGTCAAATGCTCCGTATGGATATATTTTTCCACCAACTCTTTCTGGTTTTTCCCTGTCTTTTGTCTTTCTTCTATTTCCTGAAGCTGCTTCCTGCACATTTCCAGCGTTCCTTCCAGCCGCTTCTTTTCCACAGAAAATGCCTTTGTCATATCCAGATAATCTTCTTCTGTCAAAATTCCCCTCACCTTATCCAGATATAGCTCCCGAAGGGCTTTTGTATGCTCCTGTATCTTCTTTTCGTAAGATTTCATCTGCTTCATGACATTGCCCTTCTGTTTTTCATAGTCCTTCCCCCATTGGATTCCCTGTTCCAGTGCACTCTGATCCAGATAAATCTCAGCCAGCCGCTTCAGCTCTGTCATGACTTTGCTTTCTAAACGGCTGACAGAAATAAAAGCCCCTCCACAGGCATCTTTTGACACAGAGCGGTTTGGACAGGTCAAAAACCGCCAATCCCCCCGTTTTCCAGAGCGCATCACATAGCCACATTCTGCGCATCGGGCTTTGCCAGAAAACAGCCCAATGGAGCCAGTGGTAAAAGGCTTTGTCTTTTGTTCCCGAAGTTCTTTCACCTTATCCCAAAGTTCTTTCTCTATGATAGGTTCATGGGTTCCTTCCACCCGATACCATTGCTCTCTTGGACGAGGCTTATTTTTCTTTGTTTTATAGGAAACACTGCCGTATTTTCCTTGCACCATATTGCCTATATACATTTCGTTTTCCAGCATATCCGCAATGGTGTAATATTTCCACAAGGTGCTGTTCTTCTGTTTCGCCGATGTTTTGATGATTCCTTTTCGACGTTTATATTCCGTGGGATTAGGAACACCTCTGTCGTTGAGCATTCTGGCAATGGCAGATTTCCCATATCCTTGGGAAAACAGCGTGAAAACTTCCCGCACTACCTGTGCCGCTTCCTCATCAATGATGAGATGTCCCTTTCGCTCCGGATCTTTCTGATACCCATACAGCGCTGTCGCACCAATATGGAATCCGTTTTCCCGCCGATTTTTCAGGACACTTCGAATATTATCGGACATATCCTCCAGATACCATTCGTTGACCAGACCATTGATCTGCCG
>ERZ506621.279-NODE-279-length-8695-cov-4.04688_pt1 | contig 8695 bp, 8 predicted proteins | sample MGYA00512402_ERZ506621 | MGnify/ENA metagenome assembly ERZ506621 | reverse complement strand
TTAATAAGACGAAGTGGATTTTCAACCGATATCTTTCAAAAAGATGGAATGGCGTTTCGGAGAATATCAATGAAAAGATGCGTCGCTTTAACGAGAGCGCAGTCATTTCGCCGGCATATGGTTTCAGGCTCGATTACAGTAAGATCACCGTTGATTTAATGCCGATCCGTGATTTGATTGAAGAATATGAGCGAAAATTGGGATGCGGTGTTTTAGACGTTGACACAGCTCTTCCAGAATTTCAAAGAAAGTTAAGAGAAAATGGATCGGAAGAACTGATCGCACAGGTACAGGATCAATTAAATCAATGGAAAAAACAGACTGAAAATTAAGGAGAGAACAAGATGAAAAGAAAACAGGTAATGGCTCTGCTTCTTGCAGGAACAATGATTTGCGGAACAAGTACATCTGCTTTTGCAGCCCACACAACAGATGAAGTCACAGAGATGGAAACAGCTCATGCTGAACTTTCCAAGAGAGCAGCAACAGAAGGAATGGTTTTATTCCAGAATAACGGCGTTTTGCCGATGGCTGACTCAGGAAAAGTAGCGTTGTTTGGAAAAGGCGTTTACAACACAGTAAAAGGCGGAACAGGTTCGGGTGATGTAAACCAGAGAGATGTCACAACCGTATGGGAAGCATTTGAAAATGCAGGATTTGAGATCACAACGACAGATTATCTCAAAAATGCTCAGGCAGATTATGAAGAGAAACAGGCTGCATTCGATGCAGAAGAGCATGAATCACGCTGGATCACATATAAACATCAGGATCTGGAAATTACAGATGAAGAACTGGAAGCAGCATCCGCAGCAGACACAGCAATCTATGTGGTAGCAAGAAATTCTGGTGAAGGTGATGACCGTACAATCTTAAATGAAGATGGATCTTTCTACAAAGGAGATTATTATCTGTCTGAAGCAGAAGAAGCAAATCTAAAGAAACTGGCAGCTACATTTGAGAATGTCATTGTCTGCCTGAATGTAGGTGGTGTTGTAGATACAACATTTTTTGAGAATATCAATGCAGAAATCCCGAACGGACTGGATGCACTGCTTTTGATGAGTCAGGGCGGACAGGAGACAGGAACTGCACTTGTGGATATTTTAACAGGAAAAGCAACTCCTTCCGGTAAAACAGCAGATACATGGGCAAAATCTTACAGTGATTATCCGGCAAGCGGAAGTATCGGAAATGCAGACGGAGATGCACTTGAAGAAGAATATGTAGAGGGCATCTATGTTGGATACCGCTACTTTGATACATTCGGAAAAGAAGTTTCCTATCCGTTTGGATATGGATTATCTTATACAGATTTCTCCACAGAGATTGTGGATGTGGAAGCAGATGCAGACTATGTAACTGTGACAGCAAAGGTTACAAATACAGGGGATACATATGCTGGAAAAGAAGTAGTGGAGGTCTATTTCTCAGCTCCGGACGGAGATCTGGAAAAACCGTATCAGGAACTGGCGGCATTTGGAAAGACGGATCTCTTACAGCCGGGTGAGAGTCAGGAAATTAAAATTTCTTATCTGACAACAGAAATGTCTTCCTATAATGAAGAAAAAGCTGCTTATGTCATGGAAGACGGCGACTACGTTGTTCGTGTCGGAAACAGCTCCAGAAATACGCACGTTGCGGCTGTCCTGACACTGGAGGAAGAAGCACTGACAGAACAGCTTGCTAATACATTTGACGAGAATAATGATCAGCTAGAAGAGATGAGCAAGGAAGGAGCAACTCCATATACATACGACGGAGAGGCAGATGAAATTGCAGCAGCCGAGAAGATTGCACTGGATGGGGCAGCTTTGGAAGCAGGAATGAATGCGACGACAGAAGAGGATATGGCACGCATTGAAGAAGTGCGCACAGAGACAATCAAGACATATCTGACAGAAGAAAAAGCAGCTGATTATAAACCAGTGGAAAATGAAGAAGTTGTGATTGTAGATGCAGTAGAAAATCCTACTCTGTATCAAGTATATAACGGCGATATTACAATGGAACAATTTGTTGCAAGCCTGTCTGATGAAGCTCTTGCAAACATTGTAAACGGAAACCGCGGTGTGGATACAAAAGATACATTTGTAGGAGCACAGGCAAACAGCGTAAACGGCGCAGCAGGAGAGACAACAAGTCTGTATTTCGAGAGCCATGGCATTCCAAACATCGTTCTGGCTGACGGACCTGCAGGTATCCGCATTACACAGTCCTACACAGACGAAGAGACAAATGAGACATTCTATCAGTTCTGTACAGCATGGCCAATCGGAACAATGATGGCACAGACATGGGATGCAGATCTTGTAAAAGAATTAGGAACAGCAATCGGAGCTGAGATGGTGGAATATGGTGTGACATTGTGGCTTGCACCAGCTATGAACATTCATAGAGATCCTCTTTGCGGACGTAACTTTGAATACTACTCCGAAGATCCATATCTGACAGGTGCAATGGGAACGGCTTCCACACTGGGCGTTCAGTCCAACCCTGGAATTGGCGTTACAATCAAGCACTATGCAGGAAACAATCAGGAAATCAACAGAAATACGCAGAATGATACAGTATCTGAGCGTGCATTCAGAGAAATTTACTTAAAAGGATTTGAGATGGCAGTAAAAGAAGCACAGCCTATGTCTGTAATGTCTTCTTATAATTTCATCAACGGTATCTATGCAGACTCCAACTATGACTTATTAGAGAACGTGCTGCGCGGAGAGTGGGATTTCAAAGGAATGGTTATGACTGACTGGGGTGCAGGCGGACGTTCTATTATCTCTGAATCTTTACATGCAGGAAACGACCTGACAATGCCAGGCGGACAGCAGGAAAGAATTATTAAAGCATTAGATCCGTCAGTAGAAGGAACAGACGAACAGTTTGTAATTGAAAGCAATGGATTTAAAGATACAGCGGTGATTCTTGGAGACCTCCAGAAATGTGCTATGCGAGTTCTGGATCTGTTAATGGATTCTTCACAGTTTGCAAAAATGAATGCAGAGCAGGGTGTTGAGGCACAGCCATACACAACAGATGCAGAAATTCTGACATACTCTGCTGTAGAGAAAGCAGAAGTAACAAAATAATATTCATTCGAAAAGGGAAAGAGAAATAAAAGAGTGAAAGAAAGGCGGATACTTCCGATTTCTTACTTCAGAAACGAGGTAAGGAAAAGCGGAAGAATCTGCCTTTTTTGATTTGGATCAATTTGGGGCTGTAAATGGAAGGAGAAACGATCAGATCATCTTCACAGAAATGCCATTCAGTTCCACGCGGTCATCCACTGGAATCATCAGATATTTCCGACCGTCAATCACCTGTGTCTCAACGAGATCGGTGCGTTCTGGATTTACAGTGATCACGACATCTGGAGTTTTAATCTCAAATTTTTTTGTACTGGCGACATTGGAGACAAGAAGCGGCAAATCGCTCCCTGTACACGACTCGTACTGCATTTCAAAATCTTCCAGTTTTTCACGGTCAGCTCCGCTTTGGACAAGCAAAGATTTGATCTCATTTTTATCAAGAGACGGAGGCTCCGGATCATCTTTTTTTACCTGAGCCAGCTCTGTCAGTTTTTCATGGATTGTTTTTACAACTTCAAAATCACATTCGTCTCCGAGAGAATTTTCTACAAGAGATTGAAAACCTGTTTTCTGATTTCCTGCTGTCAGAGGAAGTGCAGAGCCTAAAATTTGTTCTACGAAAACATCGTGCAGATCCTCCGGTTTTTTTGTGTAGTAAAGCAGACTGTGGATATCAGTGGAGCGATCCGTAAATGCCGGGAAGAGAAAACCAAGATCCGGCATATCGACTACCCAGTCACGGATCCTGTTCTGGAAACAATTTTCCACTGTGTTGTAGGCAAGACCTGGCTTGGAGAGATTGACAGGACAGATACAGCATAGCAAATATTCATACGTTTCATCTGAGGCATCAAACATTTCTTCGCCGTCCAGCGCCTTCCCGGGAATATCATACGCTGCATGAATCAAAAGAATCAGATAATTTTCTCCATAATCGTAAGACGCAATAATTTTATCGTAAAACTGTTCCAGAAGTTCAGGATCTGTGAGACGGCTTGCGCGCAGACGCATTAAAAACTCTTGCGTGCCGCCTTTTTCTTCCGTGTGAAGCGGGAATTCCATATTGATCAGATTCTTTCCGATTGTGCCTGAGAGCGCTTTGCGGAAAATTTCAAAGTATTTAAAGATTTCTTCCTCAGGCAGAGAGAGGAAAGCATCTTTTAATTCTGTCTTTTTTGTCTTTTCACCGTCCACATAGCAGCCGCACAGTCTTGTGATGGCGCAGTTTTCAGGTGTAAACTGTTTTTTGATTTCACTTACTTCTTTTTTATTCATAAATAAAACCCTTTCGTTTGTTACAGGCGGAATCCCACTGCTTTTAGGCGTGGGAGGAGCCTTGTAAATTTTTAACTAATATAAGTGTATTCGTATCCAACAGTTCGTTGGAAAATTGCAATCTTATTTTAGCATAATAAAAGAAAAATAGAAATCAAAAAACGATCTGTGATATCATGATGATCATATAAAAAATAAACTGGCAGATTATACCGCTGAGAAATGACTGAAATCTGCACATACTAAACTGTGGAAAAACAAAAGAGAGGAGAGTTTTTTATGACAGATCATGACCTTGCGATTGCATTTGTGCCTCCACAGGAATGGGAGACGGTATATGATTCTAAAAAAGCTTTAAAATGCGGAACGATATTTCCGGCATTGGACAAACCATTTTTTGCGGCAGAGGGCTGCGGCTGCGAATCAGCTGGAGAAGAAAAAACAAAGATGAATGACGGATGCCAGCAGCTGCTTGAACAAATTCAGGAAGTAAGTTTTATGGCAGATGATTTACGACTATATCTTGATATGCACGAACAGGATGAGAATGCACTGCAGATGCTGAATGAGATTCTTCAAAAGAGAAAAGAACTTATCAGCTTATTTGCAGTAAATTATTACCCGCTGACATTTCAAAGTCTTCTGGAGAATGGCTGTGAATCAGAAAAAAGATATTGTTGGTCAAAAGGACCGGCGCCATGGGAAGGAGTGTGTACAGATGTGGTATTATGAGAAAAGATTGCAGTTTCCTGTAAAAATCACAAAGACGTGTCCAAAGACAGCACAGATGATTATCAGTCAATACGGCGGTCCTGACGGGGAACTTTCGGCTTCAATGCGCTATCTCTCACAGCGCTATACTATGCCTGTAAAAGAAGTCGGCGGTCTTCTGACAGATATCGGAACAGAGGAACTTGCCCATATGGAAATGATCTGTGCCATGGTCTATCAGCTGACAAAAGATATGGACGTCGAAGATGCAAAAGCAGCAGGATTCGATGCGTATTATATTGACCATACAAGCGGAATCTGGCCGCAGGCGGCAGCAGGTATTCCATTTACGGCAAAAGAATTTCAGTCAAAAGGAGATGCGATCACAGACCTGACAGAAAATCTGGCGGCAGAACAAAAGGCAAGAACCGTTTACGAGAATCTGCTTCGTATGATTACAGACCCAGAGATCCGAGAACCTCTGAAATTTCTGCGTGCAAGAGAGATTGTGCATTTTCAGCGTTTTGGAGAGGCGCTGGAAAAGACAAAAGAGATACTGGATTCTAAGAATTATTATTTTTATAATCCAGAATTTGACAAACAGTTTAAAAATTAAATTTAGATAAATCGCATAAACTGTTAAAAATCATATGTAAATAAAAAAGAAAACAGAGCGTCCCAAAAGCAGTGTCATTTTACAAAGCATTGGAAGAAAGGGCGCTCTTTGTTTGAAAAAATATGATTTCCAAAATAGAAAGAAATGTTATTTTTAAGAAGTTTTTTTTATTTATTCTACTTTTTTCTTATGATTGTCGTTATATATATTAAAGAGGGAGAAAATGGCAGATACATAGAAATCTATGATAGAAGAGGGAAATCATAAAATGATAAGTTCGGATGAATGGTTAATCAGGAAAATAAAAAGAGGTGATGACTTTGCAATTAATGAGTTTGTAGAAAAATATTATCCAATCATATTGAATTACTGCAAAAAGAGGGTGAGAGACTGGGGAATGGCGGAAGATCTGACACAGGAAACATTTGTACATTTTTTTCGCAGTCTGTCTTTGTACAGGCATCATGGAAAGACACAAAATTATCTTTATACAATAGCAGGAAATCTCTGCAGAGATTTTTATAAAACAAATAAGGAAGAGATTCCTATGGAAGAAACAGATCTGACAGGGATTCGTTTATCTGGAATGGCGCAAAATGGTAAACTGTCCTATGACCCTCTGGAAGATGCGGCAGAACGAATGGATATGCAGATGGCTCTTGATAAATTGCCTGATATTTACCGGGAAATTATGAAGCTGCATATTCAAATGACAAATGGCGTCTATGGATTGCTCGGATTGAACGGAGCAGGAAAAACAACGCTGATGAGAATGATTTGCACTTTGGTAAAGCCAGACAGCGGTTCTATTTTATGCAATGGAAAAGAGATTCAAAAAATGGATAAAGAGTATCGTCGCCTTTTAGGCTATCTGCCGCAAGATTTTGGATTTTATCCTGATTTTACAGCAGAAGAATATTTATTATACATAGCGTCGATTAAAGATTTACCTTTTGCTCTGGCCCAAAAACGAGTACAGGAATTGCTTCATTATGTGGGAATGGAGAAACATCGAAAAAGGAAAATGAAACGTCTTTCCGGAGGCATGAAGCGACGCATAGGAATTGCACAGGCAATGCTGAACAATCCACAGATCTTAATTTTAGATGAGCCTACGGCAGGACTCGATCCAAATGAACGGATTCGATTCCGAAATCTTTTAAGTGAATTATCGCGTGATCGGCTGGTACTGCGGCACAACTGATTGAGGCGATGCCAATGCAGGTATATCTCTGCACAGTACCTGAAGATCAGGCGGGAGAGTATTTCAGAAAATATCGTATTGCAAATGCAAAAACGACAATGGAGGGGACAGAACTTCGGATATTAGCGCCGCATTCTCCCGCTCCTGATGCAAGAATGACACAGACGACGTTAGAGGATGTATTTCTGTATCATTTTGGGGAAGGAGGGAAAAATAATGTATTTTGAACTGAAAAAAATATTTTCAAAGACAAGCAGTAAGGTTGCTTTGCTGTTCCTGTTTGGGTTTATGATCTATTTAATAAGTATTGCAAATTCTGTGGTATGGCTGAATGAAGATGGCACGGAACTGACAGGGAAAGCAGCGGCAAAAAAGATTCGTGAGGCGGAACAAAAATGGTATGGTCCGTTGACAGAGGAGAAAATCGCAGATGTAATTACACAGAATTGGGATCAGGGAAACAGAGAAATTCGCACATTGATTGCTAAGGCATTTGGGGGACTTGATACGATAGACACCATGATTGTTGATACCTTAACGGCAGATGATGCGGCAAACTTTTACAAAAATCGGATTAACAGTGTAAAGAACTGGCTGGAAGAGCAGGAAGATTGGTACACGCAGGAGGAGAAAACGTTTATCACAGAACAATATAAAGATATGGAAGTTCCGCTTAATTATGAATATACAAAGGGATGGACGAAACTATTTCCAGCAGTATCGAACCTTCAGACTTTTCTTGTTTTTGTAATCGGATTTCTGGTGGCAGGAATTTTTTCAGAAGAATATCGTACAGGATCCTATTCGATCTATTTTTCATCTGCTCATGGAAGAGGAAAAGCAATCACAGCAAAAATAAAAGCAGGTTTTTTTCTGATCACAGCAGTGTACTGGATATCATTTCTTTTATTTTCTTTTTTGGTTTTGAATCAGCTGGGATTTGGAGGGGGAGACAGCCAGATTCAAACGAGTATGATCGGTTGGGGGAGTTTTTATAATATAACATTTAAACAGGAGTATTTTATGATTGCAGCAGGAGGATATATAGGATGTTTATTTATCGATTCGCTTGCAATGCTGGTGTCAGCAAAAACAAAATCTACAGTTGTATCAGTGATCGTACCTTTCGCAGTGATCTTTGCGCCGTCAGTGATAGGGGTGATAAATACGCCATTGGCAGAAAAAATAAATGGTCTTATGCCATATCAGCTGATACAGATGAACTCTGTAATAAGTGAGTTTTATCTCTGCAAAATAATGGGACAATTTATAAAAGGAGCAGGTATTTTGCTGATCTTATATATGATTTTATTTATTGCGCTGCAGCCAGTGACATATCTGATTTTTAAAAGAGGAAAAGCACAATAAATGGAATTTATAAAACTATAGCAGAAAACCCATTGCCTTTAGGCGGTGGGGATTTTGCTTGTACAGAAAGAGAGCGTTTTGTGAAAAAGAAAGCATCTCGATAGCATATGCGAAAGACAGGCAGCATATGATGATAAAAATAAGATTTTCAGGGGTTTTTATGAGAGAGTATATTGAAGAGCGAGCTGTGGAAATAGCAAATTATATTATTGAGGAGAAGGCAACAGTCAGACAGACAGCTAAAAAATTTGGAATCAGCAAAAGCACGGTACATATAGATGTAACAAAAGAGGTATTTTTGTGAAGGTTGTTTATGAGGTGAGGTAAGAGTGTTTAGTGGGGTTAAGACTTTTATATGTAACAACACGTGTTCAAAAGGTAGGATTTAAGCGAAAAAAGCCTCGTGACCATGAGAAAGATCGGAAGAGC
>ERZ506621.273-NODE-273-length-8767-cov-2.73565_pt1 | contig 8767 bp, 9 predicted proteins | sample MGYA00512402_ERZ506621 | MGnify/ENA metagenome assembly ERZ506621 | reverse complement strand
AAACAAAAGATATTTCCAGAGCTTATGATTATACCATTCTGCCGAAATACAACGAAGTAAAACAGGATAAAATGAAGTATGCCGAAAGTTTTCTGATTCAGTATCAAAATACAGATGCTGTCATCGGCAAAACACTCATTGAAGAATATGACGAATGGACAGTGGTGCAAAACCCACCTTCACCGCCTTTGCAGACACAGGAACTGGATAAAGTGTATGCTTTGCAATTTGAACGGACATATCACCCTATGTATGAGGAAAAAGGCGGCATTCCTGCCATTGAAGAAGTAAAATTCAGTCTGGTCAGCAATCGAGGATGCTTCGGTAATTGCAATTTCTGTGCTCTGGCATTCCATCAGGGTCGGGTCGTGACCGCAAGAAGCCATGATTCTCTGGTCGCCGAAGCAGAGAAAATCACAATGGATGAGAAATTCAAGGGGTATATCCACGACGTAGGGGGCCCTACTGCGAATTTTAGAAAGCCTGCCTGCAAAAAACAATTAAAGTATGGTGCGTGTCGGGACAAGCAGTGCTTATGGCCTACAAAATGTGAAAATCTTGAAGTAGATCATCGGGATTATGTGAAATTGCTGCGTAAAATCCGGGAGATTCCACGGGTGAAAAAAGTATTTATCCGTTCAGGCATTCGTTATGATTATCTGATTTATGATAAGGATGAAACCTTTTTCCGGGAACTTTGCAAATATCATGTCAGTGGGCAGCTGAAAGTGGCACCGGAGCATGTTTCCGATAAAGTTCTGGCAAAGATGGGAAAACCCGGCGGGGATGTCTATCAGAGATTTGTAAAGAAATATCAGGAAATCAATCAGCGTTTAGGAATGGACCAGTATTTGGTGCCGTATCTTATGAGCAGCCATCCCGGCAGTGATCTTCCAGCAGCCATTGAGCTGGCGGAATATTTACGGGATATCCATCATATGCCGGAACAGGTACAGGACTTTTATCCCACACCGGGAACCCTTTCCACAGCAATGTATTATACCGGCATCGATCCGCGCACAAAAGAAAAGGTTTATGTACCCAAAACACCCCATGAAAAAGCCATGCAGCGTGCGCTGATGCAGTACCGCCTGCCACAGAATTATGATCTGGTTTATGAAGCATTGAAATTGGCTCATAGAGAAGATTTGATTGGATTTGATTCTCATTGCCTGATCAGACCCAGACAGATGGGACAAAAGAAAATGGGAAACAAAGAGGGACAGAGAACCAGCAATGCAGGCGGGAGACCGATGGGCAGAAAAGACGGAAAGGGAACGGCGCCCAAAAAGAAAACCATCCGAAATATCCATAAAAAGAAAAACTGAAGAAACATTGCTTTTTATTTCTTTGTGAGAATTACGACCGCTACATGTAGCATGTGATTCGGAAAAAAAGCCGGAAACACCTTTTTAAGGGTTCCGGCTTTTTTTATTTTCTTGTGAAAAGTTCTAAAAGAAATTCCATTTTGTATTTTCTAACAAAACAGATTTTTTTCACATTTATTTTCTGTTGTTAAATGGTCATAACATCTTGTGGCATAAAAAATAAATCATCGGAATGCAGGAGAAATATAGCAGCATCGGCTTCTTGTTGTTTTGCGGGTGCTTCTACCCGGATGTTTTCCTCTGTTTTCAAAGTACCCGGTCCCGTTACAATCGCAATATAGCTTGCGAAGATACAGATGACACCGATAATAGCAGCTGCGATGAGAATCGGTTTCCAATTGGTTTTTTCTGATTCCTCAGATTCATCATAATCCTCGAAGTCTTCAAAGTCATCATAATCATCGTCATATTCTTCCTCAAAATCCTCATCATCTATGACATCTGATTCGATTGGTTCCGCTGTGCTGTAAGAAAGTTCCTGCAAATCAGGTTCTGGAAGTGCGGTTTCTTCTGGAAGTGCGGTTTCTTCGGCAAGAAAAGTTTCTTCCATTGGCCAGTCAGCAAAAAATTCGGAAGGAAAAGGGGTTCCATCCACGGGACAGAAGTTTTCTCTTTTCGAAATGATATGGCCGCAGGTAGGGCATTTGGGTATTTTTTTCCCACATTGCTCACAAAAGTTTGCATGTGCAGAAATTTCATGCTTACAGTAAGGGCAGTGCATAGTTTCTCTCCTTTATCATGTGCATCAGATTGGTGATGGTGTCATGCAGATGGTTTCTGAATTTTTATACAGAATGACCATGGTCGGATATTTGCTTTTGTTGCATTGCTTAAAAAAATATAAATTATAAATGGAATATACATACATTTTACAGGTTAATTCCAAGGTGTGCAATATACTTTTACAATTATTTAGAAAAAATTACTATTTCTGGGTTTTTAATGGGATTTGGTTCATTGAATGTAAAATAGTTATGAAAAAGAAAAAGCCGCCAAAAGGCGGCAAAGATTTTTGTTTTACGGTGCAAGTGCATCCACAGCGAAAGCCAGAATGATCATCAACAGGAAAATCCATACGTAGGCGAAAAATCCAATGGCAATATATCGAATTGCGCGATTGCGATGGCGGCATAGGGGAAAATAATATTGTATGCCTCTGTAATTTCCTAACCAAAGTGTCAGGGAGAAAAATATGATAAAGCTGATGATTTTGTAAGGAATCAACTGAATGCCAACAACATTATCCGATTCCATAAAAAGACAGCCGATCACAAGACAGAAATACCAGATTGCAGCCCCGATCATATATCCTTTTTTTCTGCTGCGAAAACCCGGCAGAGCATATCCCTGACATTTTTCGGGGATTTGCAGCTGTTCCAATGTGAGGGGAGGCTTCTGTATTTTTTCAATGGCTTTTTGGAATGCAGCAACAGAATCATAACGGTTTTTGGGATCGATTTCAATGCATTTGGCAATGACACTGGAAAATTTCCCTGTATAGTTTGTTTCACCTGGCAGAACACCTGTAAGCATTTTGTGGAACAGAACCCCCAATGCGTAAATATCGGCAGCCGGTGCAGAAGGGGAAAAACCATACTGTTCCGGAGCAGCATATCCAGCTGTGCCGAAAAGGACAGTATCCTGGGAGCGCTCGGGATGATAAGACTTTGCAGAATTAAAATCCACCAGAACCAATCTGCCGTCATAAGTCAAAATCAGATTGGATGGCTTCAGATCACGATGAACCATGGGTGGATTCTGCTGGTGCAGCGGCTGTAAAATCCGGCAGATACGCAGAATATAATCAGCGGCTTTTTCTTCAGAAAATGTACCTTCTTTGGCAAGAACTTCTTCCAGAGAATTACCGGAAATATATTCTTCGATGACGTATAAGGTATCACCTTCTTCGATGAGTTCTTCAATTTTGGGGGTGCCCGGGACGTTTTGAGTCATGAGGTATTGAAAAACCTGTAAATCGTAAATGGACAGCGCTTTTTTCACAAAAATTTTTCCACTTACCGTATGTTGTACCAGGCGGATATGATGGGCTGTGTTAATTTCAGCAATTTCTCTATAGAATGATAAACGCAGACGGGTTTGTAATTCCATAAGTTCACCTCAAAATGAATCCCTATTGTTTCAAAATGTGAAATGCAGTATAATTTTACTACAATGAACAGGCTTTTGTAAACAGGAGTGGAAATATGGAAGAAAAAAGCACATCGAAGTTGATGGAAATATTGAAACATACCAGGAAAGGGGAATTGGCAGCGCTGCAGGATGATTTGACAGTGCAATCTCATAGTTTTATTACCTATATGGATCAGTTGATTCAGCAAAGGAATCTGAAGCGGCAGGATATTTTTCAAAAAGCGGATATGCCCCAGAAGTATGGATATAAATTGCTCAATGGAGAAAGCCATACCAAAGATCGGGATAAACTGCTGCGGATCTTCATTGCTATGGGAATGAATCTGAAGGAAGTACAGCGTGCACTGGCGTTGTATGGAATGCCGGGACTGTATCCCAAAAAACAGAGAGATGCCATTTTTATCATTGCGTTCAATGAAGGGATTTCTTCTGTAGATACGGTCAATAGCTGGCTGCAGGAATATGGAGAAGCGGAACTGACCAGAAGCGCGGATTAAAACTCCCCTAAATCAGGGGAACAATCATGGGCCTTTTCCTTTATACTAAATTTGCAAATAGCGAATAGCAAAAAGCAAAGGAGGGAGCCTATGACAGATATGGAATTGGCAGAAATTCTGCGCAGTATGTACGATAATGCCAGACGGAATGAAGCGGTGTGTCAGGTCAATCTTTTTGGTATTCTTTATGCGGAAGAACTGAAAAATAGTGGCTGCACCATCAAACATATTGTGGAGCTCTCTGGAATCCAGTCCGGTTATGTTTCTGAAATCAGCAAAGGAATCAAATTATCCAGGTATGTAGTTCCAAGAGATCGAGAATGAGTTCGCCTTCCTTTTTTGTGAGAGGTTATTTGCGTAAAAAACAAAAGGAAAAAGGGAGGAAGTAACATGAAAACAGCAAAATTGGTCATTGGTATCCTCAGTATTGTACTGACTATGGTGGTGTTGTTTCAATCTTGTGCGGCTACGGTGGGGGATGCGTTGGCAAATGAAGGTGGAACCAGCGGCGGCGCAGGAATGGGTGTAGCACTGCTGATGCTTGTGGCAGGGATTGTAGCCATTGCGGCAAGAAATAGCCGCGGAGGCAGCATATTCTGCATCATTGCTTATGCTTTGGCAGGCGTTTTGGGACTGACTGCACATGGCATTTTCCAGGACCTGATTGTTTGGGGAAGTTTGTGCTTGATTTTTGCGCTGATTTTCCTTATTGGTTTGATTAAAGAGAAAAGGGCATAAGTGGATTGATTTATGCCAAGCATAGTAAATGAATTGGAGAATCACAGTGAACTTTGGGTGTTCCCTGTGATTCTTTGTTCATGGAGCATTTTTGAAAAGAAAAAGGTTAGGGGAAAAGCTTGAATTTTGATTTAAAAATTCAGATGTTAAATGCTACTGCATACATTTTATCTGCCGATGGGACATAAGATGGATTTAGAAAAAACGTTATGAGAATAAATTTTTGTTTGATGTTGGAGAAACGAGGAGATAAGACTGCATTGTATTTTGAATCTGTTCATGATGTTTTTTATTGCGTTTTATGAGAATTTGTGATATAGTATTATAGGTATTTGCCCAAAGATGCTGTTTTATAAAATGAAAAATGAATTCGTAAGAAACAGGTCGCTGGTTGTAGATAAGGATAGTCTATCAGATATGCCGGAATAACTCAGTCGGTAGAGTAACTGATTCGTAATCAGTAAGTCGCGTGTTCGAGTCACGTTTCCGGCTCTTTGCAAAAAAACGGTTAAAACCTTAGGTTTTAGCCGTTTTTTTCATGTCCAAATTTTTCAGATGGATTCGGAAAACCTCGCTTCCTGTTTCTATGTCGGTGGTTAGAAACCTTCTGATAAATTCTGTGGTCATGCCTTGTAAAAAGAGCTGTGCCACAGAAGAAAACAGAAAACGACGAAGAAACATTCTCTGGAAAGATTTCAGTTTCTCCTGTCCAATGAGAACTTTTATTTTTTCCTCTGTTTGCCTGAGGTCTATGATGTCTACACTGGTTTCAGAGGAAAGTGTCTTTTCCTGCATGAAGTCATGATATGCCTGCTCCAATAAGGCGTCCGCATGGGATATCAGCCAGAGCATTTGTCGTGTATGAATTTCCTGACAGGCAAATGCTTTTTCTGCGTCTGCATCAGGAATGCTCCGCATTATGGCAGCCATGGCTTCTGAAACTTCATCCTGCAAGCCGACAAAATCAATCTGTGCAATCAAACGAAAGCAGAGAGAAAGATAATGATCCAGCAGGTAGCCCTTCGTCCCAAGGCTTTCCTTTAGGTCTTGTGCTGACTGAAAGAATGCGGAAAATGTCGGGATGCTTTCGTCAGGTGAGGAGAGATACGCTTCGAAAATATCCATAAGATAACCACCTTTTAGAATGTATTATGCTTTGTGGTATATAAACTCTTATGGAATCAGAAGTCAAGTGATTTATTAGACCATTTCCCATTCACCCGTAGCAGGATTTTTTGCAATCAGCAGTTTATAATCATCATACAACAAAACATAGATTTCCTTGCATTCGGGCGAGAGGGGAAGATCAAATTCATACTTTGCGCCTATGGAACCATTGATGCCGCCAAAAGCTGGATAAAATTGCAACTTCATTTTTTCAGGATCGTCAGATACATCTTTGACGGCTCTGGTATAACCAACGGAACTTAAAACAAAGGTATAAACCGTTATTTGATCCTGCTTTTCCGATACCTTAAAATCTGATATCCCTACGTCTGTTGCTGGTATCAAACCAAGCCCAAAGTAATAGCCACCGCATAATAATAAAAGAATAACAACGATGATACTCAATTTCTTTTTCATACAGAGTCCCCCTTGATGTTTTTACTAGCCCTTTCATTTTTCATGTCATCTCTCCACACCTACATCATTCATCCAGAAATCTTGCTTTCACTTGAGCTGAGAATTTTATTTCCTTGAAGCGAATAATTCTGCAATCATTAGGAATATGCGATTGTCACCAAAATAGAAAGCATGCAGATTCCAAAAGTCAAACAGGACAGAAAGATATACGTCGGTACTTCGTTTTCTTCATCCTTTGATCTCACTGCTGAGATAAGAAATAATGGAAACGCAAAACCTGCAATTATTCCTGCAACTGAAGAATCATCAGCATAATTGTCTTCCCCCTTAATTTTGCATTATTTCTTCAGCCAATCTTTAAATTCCTCCAGTGTCATCTCCCCACGATCACACAATTCTTTCTGCTGTCTTGCTTTCTCAGACCATGCGTAAAAATCCTCCTGAGAGATTTTTTTGCTCTTGATCCATGCGAAACGCTTCTTATATTCCCGTCTGTAAACTTTGAATATCTCATCATCCTTTTTCTTTCTTTCCCAAAGATAGGACGCCCCCAAATCTCTGCATGTCCTGCCCATGTCATCAATGGGGCGGGAGCAGTATTCCGTATCGGTTCTGCCACGGATGGCAAAATATTTCTGGCAGTTCTTGCATTTTCTGATGGGCTGTTCTCTTTTGATACACTCACGCAAAATATAATCAATGACATCATAAATGCTTTCTGGATAAAGCACATCTGTAAAAGCCCGATCTTCCACCATTTCATATTTGATATTCAATTTCTGGAAACGGAACAGCTTTAAAGAATCATCCTGATATTTCTTGAAATGACTTGTCAGCCGTTCGTTGACAGTCCCCTGAGATAAATCTCTGTCCAAACAGTTGTCGAAAATATCTCTGATCTGACGCTGTATCTCCACCGCTTCCGAAGGAATCCAAGTCAGTTGTTTTCTCGGCAGCAGGTCAATGATGTTTTTGAATTCCTGTTCTTCCGCCTGACGGAATCTCTTTTTCCAAACATGGTAAGTGATTTCGAAATAGGGGTGCACCGCTGCCATGTCATGGAGAAAGTCCAAAACGCTTCTGGTGTATTGGGCATCTTTTTTCTGGTAGAGGTTTTCAATATCCCGTCCCAGTTGTTCAAATGCGCCCATAAGGGGTTGGAAATCAACATACAGAAAATCGATCAGACTATCAGGAAACTGATATTCTTTTTTCAGCGCATATTCTTTTGTTTCTGTTACGAAGTTTTCCTGTCCCTCTAAGAGATAGACTTTATATTGCAGATCATCAGCCATGGTCATTTTCCTTTCAAAATAAAAAATTAGACAGAACTATAATATTATTATAAATGTGTCTTGACAAAAAAGCAATGGCGTGTTAAATTTTAGTTATAGACTTATAAAAATAATATTTTTGATAAGTCTAAATATTTTGAGATATGAACGAGGAGGTGGTGTTCCAATGCCCATATCAGATTCCCATAAAAATTTCATAAGAGAGGAGGTGTTATGGTGTTATGACGAAACCGCTTCAGGTCATGAGTGGCGAGGAACTCATGGATATGGATTACAAACCCATCAAGTTTGCAGTCAGAGAATTTCTTCCTCAAGGACTTGCCATACTTGCTGGTGCCCCTAAGACAGGGAAATCTTTTTTCGCTCTGTGGCTTTGCCTTTGCGTTGCGAAAGGGGAGCCTGTCTGGGACTGCGAAACGGCAAAAGGAACCGTATTATATCTCTGTTTGGAGGACAATCAATCCCGTCTGCAAAACAGAACCCTTACCATAACAGATGACGCGCCTGCGAATCTGTTTTTTTGTTGGGAAGCTGCCTGCCTTGGAGAAGGGCTGGAAGAACAGATTCGAAAGTTTTTATCAGAGCAGAAAGAAACAGTGCTCATCGTCATTGATACGTTGCAGTGCATCAGAAAACAAAGTCTGGATTACAGTTATGGGACGGACTATAAAGACATCCAATCTCTGAAAAAGATTGCTGACGAATACCAGATGACTATACTTTTGATCCATCACTTGCGGAAGCAGGAAAGCAAAGACGCATTCCACATGATTTCCGGCACGACAGGGTTGCAGGGGGCAGCCGATACTATTCTGGTGATGACAGAAAACAAAAGGGGCAGTGGTTCCGTGAAATTATCTGTTCTGGGCAGAGATGTGGAGCCACGGGAACTGAAACTGGAACGGGATGAAAACAGTATCTGGATCAAAAAAGAGGATTCGCTGGAAAAGCAAAAAGAACCCGTCGACGAAATCGTTTCCATTGTGGATGGGTGCATGAAAAAACATATTTTTCTTTCAGGAGAGCCAAGTGCATTGGCAGAACTGTTCAGTAACGCTTCTGGAAAAACCATTTCCCATCTGACGCTCTTAGATCGGAAGAGCGTCGTGTAGGG
>ERZ506621.270-NODE-270-length-8806-cov-3.70655_pt1 | contig 8806 bp, 8 predicted proteins | sample MGYA00512402_ERZ506621 | MGnify/ENA metagenome assembly ERZ506621 | reverse complement strand
CTCCAGCGTCCATCTGAGCAGGTCATATAAATCTTCAAAATGATAGTAAAATGTTTTTCTGTTAATTCCACAGTCTTCTACAATCTCGCTTACAGTTACCTTAGAAAAAGATTTCTTGCTGATTGCTCTTTTCAGTGAATCGGCAAGCATTTGCTTTCTCTTTTTCGTTGCAGCGGTGTATTTCAAAGATACCACCTTCCTTCCAAAAATAAAGATGATTTTATTATATCTTGGCTGGACTTTGAATACAACAAATAAATGTGTCTGATTCGCTTCTGTCATTTAATTTGTCCATCAAATTAGCACAAATGTCCCATTTTCATTCAAAATTACTCATATGAGTTGAATTGACCGTTTTATGATGACTTTTTTTTGAATAGAATCTCAATCATAAATTCAGCGAAAGAAGGGAGTCAGCAATATGTCAGATGCAGAACACAATACCAAAGAAAACAGCGGCGGTTTTATGAAGAAATTTTATCAGACGATTGTAAATAATCAGAAAAAAATTCTTGTTCTTTTTGTGCTGCTGGCTGTGATCAGTATTTTTCTAAAAGAAATGGTTGCGGTTGACTATGATATTACAGATTATCTGCCAGAAGACAGTGCATCAACAGTATCATTGGAAAAGATGGAGTCAGAATTTGAGGGAGGTATTCCAAATGCCCGTGTGATGGTCAAAGATGTATCGATACCGGAGGCTTTGGAATATAAAGAAAAGCTGCAGAACTGTACCGGTGTGACAGAAGTGACATGGCTGGATGATAATGTAGATATTTTACAGCCTGTTGAGACGATGAATGAAGATACAGTAGAAACTTATTATAAAGACAACACGGCGCTTTTTACTGTCACGATATCAGAAGATAAGAGAATAGAGGCCGTCAGCGCCATAAGAGAAGTAATCGGTGAGGAAAATGCTTTGAGCGGAGATGCTGTCTCCACTGCTGCTGCAACAGTAGGAACGGTAAAAGAGGTCAGTCAAATTGCCGTGATTGCTGTAATCTTCGTTGCGATTGTACTCTTTTTGACAACAACCTCCTGGGTGGAACCGATTCTCGTACTGGTGGGACTTGGCATTGCAGTTTTGATTAATGCCGGAAGCAACCTTATTTTTGGAGAAATTTCATTTGTGACAAACGCCGCAGGGTCTATTTTGCAGCTGGCGGTATCTTTGGATTATTCTGTATTCTTACTGCATCGCTATGAGGAATGCCTGAAAAAATACAGCACGCCAAAAGAGGCGATGGTAAAAGCACTTTGTAAGTCTACAAGTTCTATTTTATCAAGTGGACTGACAACCGTAATCGGATTTTTAGCGCTTGTATTTATGCGTTTTCAGATCGGACCGGATTTAGGACTTGCTCTGGCAAAGGGCGTGGCGCTTAGTCTGATTGCCGTATTCATATTTATGCCGGCTTTGATTTTATCCGCAAATAAATGGATTCAAAAGACAAAGCATCGCAGTATTCTGCCTGATTTCCATAAATTTGGAAAAGGTGTCAGCAAAGTGATGATTCCGCTGGCTTGTCTCTTTGTTGTCGTGATTGTTCCAGCATATCTTGCATCAAACAATAACTTTTTCTACTATGGATCCGCATATATCTATGGAAAAGGGACAGATGTAGGCGATGACACTGCAGAGATCGAAAAGGTTTTCGGAAAGAGTGATACTTATGTGGCGCTGGTTCCAAAGGAAGATCTGGCAGTACAGAAAAAACTTTCCGATGATCTCCATGAAATTCCGCAGATTAAAAATATTCTTTCCTATGTAGATACGGTGGGAGCGGAAATTCCGGAAGAATATCTGGATGAAGAGACGATGTCCCTTCTGATGTCTGACCGCTACAGCCGTTTTGTGATTACAGTTGATGCCGATTCAGAAGGAAAAAGCACATTTGAACTGGTCGAAAATATACGAGACACGATTCGGAAATATTACCCTGAGGACTATTACATTGCCGGAAACGGAGTCAGCACATATGATTTGATGGATACGATCACTGCTGATACGGTAAAAGTAAATGCTATTGCGATTGGCGCTATATTCCTTGTATTGCTGTTTACAACAAAGTCCATACTCCTGCCTCTGCTTCTTGTGATTGGAATCGAGACGGCTGTCTGGATGAACCTTTCCGTTCCGTATTTTAAAGATTCGATAGTATTTTATATTTCGTATCTGATTATCAGTTCTATTCAGCTTGGAGCGACAGTGGACTATGCGATCTTATTTACCGATCGCTATATGGAATTCAGAAAGAAAATGAATAAAAAGCAGGCCGTGATTGAGACGGTGTCAAGTGTGACGGTATCCGTGATCACATCTGGATCAGTTCTGGCAGTAGTCGGGTTCCTGCTTGGATATATTTCCAGCCATGGCGTATTGTCGCAGCTTGGAATGTTCCTCGGAATCGGAAGTCTGTTTTCTATGATTATTGTACTGTTTGTACTTCCAGGATTATTGTATCTATGTGATCGCTTGATACAACATACAACGTTAAAGACGAATTTTTATCAAGATCGAAAGGAGATTGGTTGAAATGAAAATCAGAAACAGAGGCCTGTCAGCAGTTGTCTCAGCAGCCGTTTTATTAAGCTCTGTTGTTCCAGTATATGGAATGGAAGAAAAAGATGAAACACCATCAGAGAAAGAAGAAGTGATCTATGTCACATTAAATACAGATGGATCAGTAAAACATACCTATGTAGTGAACAGTTTTGACGGAGGGGAGATTGTCGATTATGGAAATTATTCTTCCGTGAAAATGATGAATACAAATGATACTATTAGTCAAGACGGAGATAAGATTTCTATTTCTGCATCTTCTTCAAAGGTATATTATGAAGGGGTATTGGAGGAGACAGAGATTCCATGGGATATCTCGCTTCGCTATTTCATGGATGGAAAAGAATATTCTGCAGATGAGATTGCAGGGAAAAGCGGAAATCTGGAAATTCATCTTAAAATTACGAAGAATGAACAGTGTAAGGGAGAATTTTTTGAAGACTATGCTCTTCAGACAATGATCACACTGGATACAGAAAAGTGCAGCAATATCACAGCAGACGATGCGACGATTGCAAATGTGGGCAGCAGCAAGCAGCTGACGTATACAATCTTTCCAGGAAAAGGGATTGATACTGTAATTTCAGCAAAAGCAGAGGATTTTGAGATGAGCGCTGTTTCAATCAATGGAATCCGTCTGAACTTTAATGTAGAAGTGGATGATGAGGAATTAAAGGATAAGGTGAATGATCTGATAGACGGAGCGGTAGAACTGGATGACGGCGCTTCAGAATTGTATGATGGATCAGAAGAATTAAAAGATGGTTCTGCTGATTTGAAAGATGGAGCCTCCTCGCTTCGCAGCGGCATTGCCGAGCTGAATGGAGGAATGACAGATCTGGAGAGCGGCGTGAAGGCAGTACAAGAAGGGCTTGACAGTCTGGATAATCAATCTGGAGCGCTTGTCAATGGATCTGCTGATGTAAAGACAGCGCTTCTCACGATACAAAAACAGTTAAATGGTATTTCAGTGACAAGCGAAAGTATTGCAGAGCTGACGAAAGCCTCGGGTCAGATTAAAAAAGCCATCAGCGATTTATATGACGGAGCATCAGCGCTTCAGACGAATGTGGGATATGAGCAGTATAAGGGCGTCATGGCAGAGAATGGACTGGATCTTGACACTTTGACTGCTGGAAATGATGAAGCAATCACTTTGCTGAACAATCAGATTTATGAGCTGCAGTTAACACTGGATCAGATTGTCGGTGTGGAAGGGATGGAAGATCAGGTGGCATATGTACAGCAGCAGATGGGACAGCTTCAGCAGATTGTAAATTTATTATATGGAAGCAGTGCGGCGATCGGCGGTATGGAATCTTATTTAGGAGAAGTCAACACACAGCTGACAACGCTGACAAATGGACTGAAATCTTTAAAGACAAGCTATCAGTCGTTTGACACAGCAATTTCAGAACTTGTGACAACGCTGAACGGTATGCTGGGCAAGATGTCAGAAATGACGAAGGCAATTAATGTTCTGACAGAAAGTTATACGACATTGGATACCGGAATTGGGGAATATACGGACGGCGTGGCAAAGATCGTCGCTGGATACAGTAAGATCACAGATGGCGTGGCTGCCTTGGCAAAGGGAAGCCGTGACCTGGCAGATGGTTCCAATGATTTGTATGATGGAACGGCTGAACTTTTCGATGGAACTTCTTCACTGTGCGACGGAGCAAAAGAGTTGGCAGACGGCACTGACGAGCTGCGTCGGGAGACATCCGGTATGGACACAGAGGTGGATGAAGAGATTGACAAAATTTTGGATTCTATCACAGGCGAAGGAAAAGAGATTGTATCCTTTGTATCAGAAAAAAATACAAATGTAGAATCTGTGCAGTTTGCAATTCAGACTGATCCTATCGAGAAAGAAGAATTGGAAGCCACAGCGGCAGAAGCGGAAGAGGAACCGCTTACCTTCTGGCAGAAGCTGGCAGATTTATTTGACGAATAAAATATAGAAGATACTCGTCGGAGAAGTCGGGGGAATCTGGGGACATCGTAGTCCTGAAGAGATTCTTTTACTTCTCCGATTTTAATTTTGGGCAGAAATATTTTTTTGATGCCATTTATCTTTTTATCTGTACTGAGGAACTTTATCATCTTTGATCTCTGCTGAAAATTTGCAGTTAAATTAGAAGGAATCATATTTGCTTCCTACTCATAAAGTATATAGGAGCTTTCCAGACTTTTGCTTTAAAATGCTTCATTTTTGCTTTTTTAAGCAGCAAAAAATTGCAGTCCAGTTTCTTTTTGCGGTAAAATGTGTGGTATACTGGCTGTAAAGAATCAGGGGAGGGAAAATGAAAGTTTTTTTAGGATTATTGATTCCGTTTTTGGGAACAACAGCAGGAGCTGCCTGTGTCTTCTTTATGAAAAAAGAGATCAGACCGTTTGCAGGAAAACTGATGATGGGATTTGCATCTGGGGTGATGGTTGCTGCGTCAGTGTGGTCTCTTTTGATCCCGGCTATTGATATGTCAGAAGAAATGGGAAAATTTTCATTTTTTCCGGCGACGGCAGGATTTTTGGCAGGAATCGGAATTTTACTTTTTCTGGATCATTTTGTTCCGCATCTCGATCCCAGGGACACACAAGCAGAAAAAGGGTATGGCGTGACGAAAAAAAGCGGAATGCTTACATTGGCTGTCACGCTTCACAATATACCGGAAGGACTTTCTACAGGAGCAGTCTTTGCAGGTGCATTGATGGGCAATCATGAGGTAACGATGGCGGGGGCTTTTGCACTGGCGATCGGAATTGCGATTCAAAACTTTCCAGAAGGAGCGATTATTTCCATGCCGCTTTGCAGCGAAGGGATGAGCAAGGGGAAATCTTTTGTGTATGGAATGCTTTCAGGAATTGTAGAACCGATTGCAGGAGGAATCACGATTGCAGCCGCATCCAGAATTATTCCAGCTTTGCCATATCTGCTGGCATTTGCAGCAGGCGCTATGTTTTATGTAGTTGTGGTGGAGCTGATTCCGGAGTCAGGGCAGGGAAAGAAAAGCAATGGTGGAATTCTTGGATTTGCGGCAGGCTTTGCCGTGATGATGATTTTAGACGTAGCTCTTGGATAAGGAGGAGACAAAAAGTATTAGGGGAAAAGAAGAAAAGACAGATCAGAATGAATAAAAAATAAATAAGATCAGAAAAAAATCAGATTAAAAAAACAGGAGACAAAAATGAGAGAGAGTGCAGAAAAAACAGTAGTGATTCATGGAAAAGACGGACAGGAGTTTCAGATCAAAAGAGCAGTGTACAGTGATGTGGAAGAAATCATGGAAGTGATGGAAAAGGTAAAAGCTGATACAAAACCGGAATGGTTTGTCAGCGATGAGAGAGAGTATGTGGAGGAGCATATCGAAAAGTCGGGATTTATTCTGGTGGCAAAGACAAAGGATGATAAAACAGCTGGATTTTTTATGATTGATTTTCCGGGACAGGACAGCCGAAATCTGGGATTTCATCTCGAATTGAAAGGAGAGGAGCTAAATCATGTAGCACACATGGACTCAGCGGCCGTTTTGGCTGATTTTCGCGGAAATCACCTTCAGGAAGAACTGATGAGAAGAGGAGAGGAGCTGCTCAATGAGATGGGAGGTTACCGTTATCGAATGTGTACCGTCTGTCCAGAAAATCGGTACAGTCTGTATAATCTTCAGAAAAGGGGATATATGATTTTAATGACAGCAGAAAAGTATGGCGGACTCCAGCGGCATATCATGTATAAGGATATAGAGAAGATAGTGGAACAGGAAGTGCAGATCGGTTTGCAATCACAGAGTCAAATGTGATATAATGCGCTCTGTAAGATTTGCAGAAAGAGCGTAGGAAAGTTACTGTATAAGTGACGAGAGAAAACACGCTCCTGTTTTAAGAGAATGGACGGCAAAAGCCCATTTTCAGGAGTACGCCAGAAGAAAATGGAAAAGTCAGTGGAGGAAAAAGTATGCTGGAACTAAAAAATGTTTCTTTTCAAGTTTCTGAAGAAAGTAAGGAAAAAGGAATTTTAAAAGATGTCAGCTTTACGCTGGAAGACAATAAATTTGTCGCAATCACAGGACCAAACGGCGGAGGAAAATCGACGCTTGCCAAAATTATCGCAGGCATTGAAAAGCCGACATCCGGACAGATTCTGCTTGATGGAGAAGATATCACGAATCTTAGCATAACGGAAAGAGCAAAAAGAGGAATCAGCTATGCGTTTCAGCAGCCGGTTCGATTTAAAGGTGTTACGGTGCTGGATTTAATCCGGCTGGCATCTGGAAAAAATCTGTCAGCAGCGGGCGCCTGTGAGTATCTGTCTGAAGTAGGACTGTGTGCAAAAGACTATATTAACCGTGAAGTCAATGCCAGTCTTTCAGGAGGAGAGATTAAGAGAATCGAGATTGCAACTGTGATGGCAAGAGGAACAAAGATTTCTGTATTTGATGAACCGGAAGCCGGTATTGATCTGTGGAGCTTCCAGAATCTGATTCAGGTGTTTGAAAAGATGCATGATCGGCTGCACGGGTCTATTTTGATTATCTCTCACCAGGAGAGAATTTTAAGAACAGCAGATGAGATCGTCGTGATTGCAGACGGTCAGGTTACAGGATACGGAAAAAAAGAAGAAATTTTACCGACGCTGCTGGGAGAAGACAGTGCGGCAGAATGTAAATACTGGCAGAAAGGGGAAAATTAAGATGGATGCAATTCAAAAACAGTTGTTGGAGGCAGTGGCAGGATTTCATGAGATCCCGACAGGGGCGTACAATATAAGAGCGAACGGACAAACAGCGGCAAGACAGTCCAGCGCAAATATCGATATCATCACAAAAGAGGACGGAACGGGTATTGAGATCCATATCAAGCCGGGCACGAAAAAAGAAAGCGTCCATATCCCTGTTGTTTTGAGTCAGGCAGGATTGACGGAGACCGTCTACAATGATTTTTATATCGGTGACGATGCGGATGTGACGATCATTGCAGGATGCGGTATCCACAACGGAGGATCAGCAGCAAGCCAGCACAATGGAATCCACCGTTTCTTTATTGGAAAAAATGCAAGAATTAAATATGTAGAAAAACATTATGGAAGCGGGGACGGTTCCGGAGAACGTATTATGAATCCAAAGACAGAGATTGAGATCGCTGAAGGCGGATACATGGAGATGGATACGGTTCAGATCAAAGGAGTGGATTCCACAGTCCGTGAAACAGAGGCGAAACTGGCGGAAGGGGCAAAGATTATGGTGACAGAGCGTCTGATGACACATGGTCATCAGACAGCCGAAAGCCGTTTTAAAGTTTTTATGAACGGAAAGAACGCATCCGCCAATATTGTATCTCGTTCTGTTGCAAAAGAAGAATCAAGACAGGTTTTCTATTCTGATCTGGAAGGAAATGCACCGTGCAGCGGCCATACGGAATGTGATGCGATCATTGTGGGAAATGCAAAAATCAGCTCTCTTCCGCAGGTGACGGCAAATCATCCGGATGCCGCTCTGATCCATGAGGCGGCGATTGGAAAAATTGCAGGGGAACAGATTGTCAAATTGATGACGCTGGGATTGACAGAAGCAGAAGCAGAAGAACAGATTATCAGCGGATTTTTAAAATAGATTCAATATAGAAATGAATTTTTGTTTCAATAAAACAAAAGAGATATGGGAAAGAGTAAGAGAAGATATTCGGAAATTCTGGAAGGCAGCAGCAGCTTTTGTACTGTACATGGTAATGGTTCAGAAATTGACGGGACGATTCTGTCCGATGGTTTTGATCAGCGGCCTGCCCTGTCCGGGATGCGGAATGACGAGAGCATTTTTTCTTTTCTTACAGCTGCGTTTTGCTGAGGCATATCAGATGCATCCGTTGGTCTATGGATGGATTGCGCTTGGAATAGTATTTTGTGTGAGAAGATATGTAATGGGAAAAGAAGTAAAATCCCTTCAGAAATATGCCATAGCGCTCCTGATAGTGATGGTGGGTTTCTATATTTACCGCATGATTCGCTTTTTTCCAAATCAGGAGCCAATGACATATTTTCAGGGAAATCTGCTTCAGAGAATCAGACAAATCGGGCTGTCAAATCATTGACCACTTCACCGGCAATGATAAGCCCAGCGACAGATGGAACGAAAGCTGTGCTTCCAGGAGTGCTTCTTCTTCCCTGCTGCGGCGCTTCAGATGACGGGAGAGGTTTCAGAGGAATCTCTTTTGAGTAGACTAAGATCGGAAGAGCGTCGTGTA
>ERZ506621.265-NODE-265-length-8901-cov-4.25673_pt1 | contig 8901 bp, 6 predicted proteins | sample MGYA00512402_ERZ506621 | MGnify/ENA metagenome assembly ERZ506621 | reverse complement strand
AGGCGCTTGACTTTTTTTGTGCAACAAGTTACAATTTGAAAAAGCGGTGTTTTGCCGTAAAAATTTGTAAAAAATCTTTTTCGGAGCAGAGTTTTGAAACATCTTTTCTCCTGTCTGAAACGCTTCAAGGCGGAATGCATCTTAGCGCCCCTTTTCAAGCTTTTGGAGGCGAGCCTCGAACTTGTCACCCCCCTCATCGTCGCCCTCATCGTCGACAAGGGCATTGCGGAGGGGGATAAGCAGTTCATCGCCCTCATGTGCCTCGTGCTTGTGGGCATGGGGCTTGTCGGGTGCGCCTTCTCCATTGCGGGGCAGTTCTTCGCGGCGCGCGCTGCGGTGGGCTGTTCGGCAGAGCTTCGTTCCCGCCTCTTCCGCAAACTGCAGTCCTTCTCGTTTTCTCAGATCGACGAAATGGGCACCTCCACGATGATCACCCGCATGACGAGCGACATCAACCAGGTGCAGACGGGCGTCAACATGACGCTGCGCCTCTTTCTGCGTTCGCCCTTCATCGTCTTCGGCGCGATGGCGATGGCGTTCACCGTCGATGCGAAGGTCGCGCTCGTCTTTGTCGCCGTCATCCCGCTCCTTGCAGTTGCCGTCTATTCGGTGATGGGCGCCTGCATCCCCCTCTATAAAAAGGTGCAGGCCAAGCTCGACAGGGTGTTCCTGTCCGTGCGCGAAAATCTGGCGGGCGTGCGCGTCATCCGCGCCTTCTCGATGGAAGAAAAGGAGCGCCGCGCCTTTGACGAGCACACGCGCGAGCTTGAACGCGCGCAGAAGAAGGTGGGGCGCATCTCGGCGCTCACGGGGCCCATCACTTACATCCTCATCAATTTGGCTCTCATCGCGCTCCTCTATCTGAGCGCGGGGCGCGTCGATGGCGGCATCCTCTTAAAGGGCGACGTCATCGCGCTTTACAGCTATCTTTCGCAGATCCTCGTCGAGCTCATTAAGCTTGCCAACCTCATCGTCACCATGACGAAGGCGGTCTCCTGCCAGCAGCGCGTGGGCAAGGTGCTCGACAGGGAGGGGGAGCCCTCTGTCCTCGAGCCGACGCTTTCCGCAGGCCATGCCGATAACGCCGCAGTGCGTTTCGAGCACGTCTCCTTCGCCTACGGGGGCGGCGGCAACGCGCTTTCCGATATCACTTTCATGGCGCGCCCCGGCGAGACGATCGGCATCATCGGCGGCACGGGCGCGGGTAAGAGCACGCTTATCAATCTCTTGCCCCGCTTCTATGCGGCGACGCAGGGAAGAGTGCTCTTAAAGGGGCGCGACGTGCGCGGCATCCCCGTCGAAGAGGTGCGCGAGCGCGTCGGCATCGTGCCGCAGAAGGCGGTGCTCTTCGAAGGCACCATCCGTAGCAACCTTCTGTGGGGCAACGAAAACGCCACCGACGAAGAGCTGATGGAAGCCGTGCGCCTCGCCCAGGCGGAGGACGTCGTTGCGTCCAAGGGCGGGCTGGACGCCCCCGTCGAACAGGAGGGCAAGAACCTCTCGGGCGGGCAGCGGCAGCGCCTCACCATCGCCCGCGCCCTCGTCAAAAAGCCGGAGATCCTCATTCTGGACGACTCCGCTTCGGCGCTCGACTACGCGACGGACGCACGTCTCAGGGTCGCGCTGAGGACGCTCGACAGCACCGTTTTCCTCGTCTCCCAGCGCGCGGCATCCGTGCTGCACGCCGATCTCATCCTCGTCCTCGACGGCGGCAGGGTCGCCGGCATGGGCAGGCACGAGGAGCTTTTGAAAACTTGCGAGATCTATAAGGAAATTTATCATACGCAGTTTAGGGATACCGACGAAAAGGGGGTGCAGGCATGAAAAAAATCTACGGCGCAATGCTGTGTCGCGTTTGCGCGCTCCTCGGTCACTTACGTTTTAGTAAGCTCCCTTCGTCGCTTGCGCACGCTCCTTGCCTTGCTTGTATCTCTTTTCCATGCAAAACAGATCATATGGAGGCGCAGGCATGAAACGTATCAGAAAACGCCCCGAAGGCACCTTCCGCGGCATCCTCGGCTATTTGAAGCCCTATTCGCTCTTCCTCGTCTGCACGGTGGTGTGCGCCGTCGTCTACGTTGCATCCACGCTCATCGTGCCCTATCTTGCGGGCCTTGCCATCGACTGCATGGCGGGCGCGGGCGAGGTGAATTATCCCCGCCTCTATGCGCTCTTTGCGGCGATCGGCGTGAGCATCACTTTAACGGCGCTCTCGCAGTGGCTCATGAGCCTTTCCAACAATCACATCGCCTACCGCGTGCTCGCAGATGTCCGCCGCGACGCCTTCCGCAAGCTCGGCGTGCTTCCCTTGAAGTATCTCGACGGCCGTTCCTACGGCAAGACGGCCTCCGTCGTCATCACGGACGCCGAGCAGTTCTCCGACGGTCTTCTCCTCGGCTTTACGCAGCTGTTTACGGGCGCGGCGACCATTTTGGGCGTGCTTGTGATCCTCTTCGTGCTGCGCTGGGAGGTCGCGCTCGTCGTGCTCTGTGTGACGCCGCTCTCCCTCTTCGTCGCCAAGTTCATCGCCTCGCACACCTATTCCATGTTCAAAAAGCAGGCGGCGACGCGCGCCGAGCAGACGGGCTTCATCGACGAGATGATCGGGAATCTGAAGATCGTCAAGGCTTTCTCGCACGAGGGGGAGAACGAAGAGAAGTTCGACGAGATCAACGAACGCCTCCGCGCGTGCTCGCTGCGCGCCATCTTCTATTCCTCGACGACCAATCCGGGCACCCGCCTCGTCAACAACATCGTCTATGCCCTCGTGGCGCTCGTGGGCGCCTTCCTCGTCATCGCGACGGCGGGCGCCGCCGTCCCCTTCACGGTGGGCAATCTGAGCTCCGTCCTCTCCTACGCGACGCAGTACACCAAGCCCTTCAACGAGATCACCGAGGTCATCACCGAATTTCAGAACGCCCTTGCGTGCGCGGCGCGCCTCTTTGCCCTCATCGGCGAGGAAGAACAGCCCTCCGACCAAGGCAAAAAAGAGCTCTCCTCCGTCAGGGGCGAAGTGCGCCTTTCGGATGTCAGCTTTTCCTACGATCCCGAAAAGCCGCTCATCGAGCATCTCAACGTGCTCGCGCCCGCGGGCAAGCGCGTCGCCATCGTCGGCCCCACGGGCTGCGGCAAGACGACGCTCATCAACCTTTTAATGCGCTTTTACGACGTGGACAAAGGGTGCGTCTCGGTGGACGGGCACGATATCAGGGAGATCACGCGCAAGTCGCTCCGCAGTCACTACGGCATGGTATTGCAGGAGACGTGGCTGAAAAAGGCGACCGTGCGCGAGAACCTTCTGATGGGCAATCCCGAAGCGACCGAAGAGGAGATGATCGAGGCCGCCCGCGCGGCGCACGCGCACGGCTTCATCTCCCGCCTGCCCGAAGGGTACGATACCGTCATCGGCGACGAGGGCGCGCTCTCGCAGGGGCAGCGGCAGCTTTTATGCATCGCGCGCATCATGCTCACCCGTCCGCCTATGCTCATCCTGGACGAGGCGACGAGCTCCATCGATACCCGCACCGAGATGCGCGTGCAGGACGCCTTTTCTAAGCTCATGCAGGGGCGCACCTGCTTCATCGTGGCGCACCGCCTTTCAACGATCGAGAACGCCGATCTCATCCTTGTGATGAAGGCGGGCACCATCATCGAGCAGGGCACACACAAAGAGCTCCTTCAAAAGGGCGGCTTTTATTCGGAGCTCTACAAGGCGCAGTTTGCAGGGTGAAAATTTCGCCGCAAATCTTTTTGCTGACGCAAAAATCTTTCCGCGAGACTAAGCACAGGTATGTGCAAATTGGGGTCTGCTGCGCAAGGCAACCTTGCTTGCAGAAAGATTTCAAGGAAAGGGTTTCCGCAAAAACGTGGTCCTGCCTGCGGAAGTTTCAAAGATCAGGCCCCCTCGGTGAGGGGGCTTTTCGTCTGCAGATCATTCGGACTGCAGAACGGGAGGGGGGGACCATTTTTCATCATTCGGCAAAAAAATTTTGCGCTTGGGGGAGGGGAGTTGCTCTTAACCGGTTGACAATCTGCATAGAGTATTGTATAATCATTAAGACAATGCCTAACTATACGCCTTTTCATGGGGCGATATACGGATAAAATGTCAAAAAAACCCAAGCAGGAGGCTGAAAATGACGATTTTAAGCAGCCTGCTCCTTGATGTATCGACGGGGCTCGCAGTCGCGCTCTTTGTCGTCCTGCCTATCTTAGGGCTTGCGATCGGCGGTGCGGCGGCCTACGTCATTCTTCAAAAAATTGCCAAAAAGAAGTCGGAGCAAAAGCTCGATGAGACCTCGCAGCAAGTCGAGAAGATGCTCGCAAGCGCGAAGGCGGAATGCAAGCAATTAAAAAAAGAAGCGGTCCTCGAGGCCAAGGAGCAGGAACTCAAAAGAAGAAACGAGTTTGAGCAGGAAATGAAGGAGAAGCGCGCCGAGCAGCAACGCATCGAAGCGCGCCTCAACAAGCAGGAAGACGCCCTCGAGCGGAAAGATCAGGAACTTTCCAAGAAGCTCGACAGCGTCGAACAGCAGAAGAACAATCTGAATCACCGCCTCGAAGAGGTGGAAAAGACGAGGGAGGAGCTCTCGCATCAGCATGAACTCATGGTGCAGGAGCTCGAGCGCGTCGCCCAGCTCACCAAAGAGGAGGCAAAGGCGCAGCTCACCGACGAAATTTTGGACGAGACCCGCCGCGACTGTGCGGTGCAGGTCCGTAACCTCGAACAGCAGGCAAAGGACGAGGCGGACCTCAACGCCAAGAACATCATTACGCTCGCCATCCAGCGCTGCGCATCCGACCACGCTTCGGAGACGACGGTCTCCGTCGTGCCGCTGCCCAACGACGACATGAAGGCGCGCATCATCGGCCGCGAGGGGCGCAACATCCGCGCCATCGAGAACGCGACCGGCATCGAACTCATCATCGACGATACGCCCGAAGTCGTCATCCTTTCGGGCTTCGACCCCGTAAGAAGGGAGATCGCCCGCCTCACGCTCGAGCGCCTCATCTCGGACGGCCGCATCCACCCCGCCCGCATCGAGGAGACGGTGGAAAAGGTCACCAAAGAGATCGATCAGCAGATCAAAGCGGCAGGCGAGAACGCCATGTTCGAAGTGGGCATCTTCGGGCTGCATCCCGAGCTCATCAAGCTCATCGGCCGCCTCAAATTCCGCACGAGCTACGGTCAGAACGTCTACCGCCATTCCATCGAAGTCGCGCAGCTCGCGGGGCTCATGGCGCAGGAGCTCGGCCTCGACGTCAACTTTGCCAAGCGCGCGGGCCTTTTGCACGACATCGGCAAAGCGGTCGACAGGGAGCAGGAAGGCACGCATATCCAGATCGGCGCAGACCTTGCCAAGAAGTACAAGGAAAACGCGATGATCGTCAACGCCATCATGGCGCACCACGGCGACGTGGAGCCCAAGACCATCGAGGCGGTGCTCATCCAGGCGGCGGACGCCATCTCGGGCGCGCGCCCCGGCGCACGCAGGGAGACGGGCAGCAACTACGTCAAGCGTCTCGAAAAGCTCGAAGAGATCGCCTCGAGCTTCCGCGGGGTCGACAAGAGCTACGCCATCCAGGCGGGCCGCGAAGTGCGCGTCATCGTCAAGCCCGACCAGGTGGACGACACCAAGGCGATGTATCTCGCCAAGGACATCGCCAAGAAGATCGAGAACGAGCTCGAATATCCCGGGCAGATCAAGGTCAACGTCATCCGCGAATTCCGCAGCGCAGAATTTGCAAAATAAAACCACAGCAGCAAAACCGCCGCTCCCAACTATGGAGCGGCGGTTTTTTCGTGCAGTTATTGTACTTTTTCGGGCGGCGCTTGCCTTTCATTCGGTTTTTTGTCGGCGTCGGCTGCGGCGGCTTCGCCCGAGATCGCGTCGTAATGCCTGCCTGCCGAAGCGTACTTCTTTCCCGCCAGGGCGTAAAAGGTGCGGATGCGCTCGCGCAAAGAAGCGGGGCGCACGACGAAGGCGTCGCGGCCGAACCGCACGAGATACTGCATGAGCTGCTGATGGGAGCAGGCGAAGGTGAAGGTGTTGTTTTCGACGGAGACGGGCACGGGGCGATGCACATAGAGGGCGCGGTACATCTCCATGCCGTGCGCCGTGAACTGCACGACGGCCTCCTCCTCGCGCTTGCCGTAGCGGAACTGCGGCCCGAAGGCAAGCATCCTTGCAAACAGCGAAAGCTGTTCGGGGGAGAATTCGGCGTCTTTTGCAAGGGGCGTCACCGAGAGGATGCGTGAAAGGCGGATGGGGACGCACTCGTTCCCGCGGGCGGCAAGCAGATAGCAGTGCAGCTCCTCTTTGGAGGCGGCGATGCGGTAGGGGGAGAGCTCGTAGCCCTTCTCGCGCGTGCGCTGCGTGCTGAGGAACACCTTCTTCTTTGCGGCGATCGCCCTCTCGAGCGCCTCGTACTGCGGGCGGAAGACGATCTTCTCGCGCTCATCCTGCGGAAGAGCGGCGTAAGAGGAGAAGAGGTTGCGGAAGTACTCCGAAAGCGAGCTCCCGCCAAGGAGATACGCCTCGATATAGTCGAGGACGGGCTCGGAGGCACGCGTGGGCTTGACGGAGACGGTGCAGTCGAAGCGCTCTTTGAGGGGCGCCGCCTCCCGCTTGCGGACGTGCGAGGCGATCGTGCGGCACATCGTTTCGAGCTCGCCCTTTTTGAGGTGCGTCTCCTTCCCGACCGCGCCCATGAGATAGGAGAAGAGCTCTTTCTCCTGCGTGCGGAAGCGCTCGTAATAGTTGACGATGAGCTGCGTCAAAAGCGCGTTCTTGTTGAGCGTGCGCCCGTCCGCCTTGAAAAATTCAAAGCTTTCGGCGTCCTTTTCGAGGATATCCGCCGTCCGCTTCGTCACGTTGATCTTTAACTTTTCCGTCATGAGCTTTTCCTCCCTTTTCAAGATCATACCACAAAAAGGGGTCAAAAGCAAATGAATGAAAGTACATATTTGATAGTTTTCTCTCAAAAATATGTCTTTTTCTCTGCATTTTACACAAAAACAAGGGGTCAAAAAAATATTTGAAACTGCGCATTTACAAACGGAAAAAGATGTGCGATAATAGGGGCAGGAAAACGAACGGGAGGAAAACAACATGAAAGTTTGCCATACGGAAGCCATGAAGCTCATCAAGGAGCTCGAAAAGCAGAAGGACGAGCTCATCGAGTTCGAGGACCGCAATTCGGTCGTCTCCTACAAGGAGGGCGAGACGCCCATCGACAGCGGCTATGCGTATGAAAAGACGCGCGAAGAGATCCGCGCCATCGACGATAGGATCCGCGCCGTCCGCACGGCGCTCGGGCGGGCGAATACCGAGGTCATCGCCGAACCCTTCGGCATCACCATCGGCGAAGCGCTCGTGCTCCTTGCCCAGCTGCAGGGCGAGCGCGTGCAGGTAGAGTCGCTCACGGGCCGCAATCCGCTGACGAGCGAGATCACCTACAACGGCGTCATCCGCTTCACGCGGTGCAATTACGACGTCAAACAGGCGGAGGCGGACGCGGGCGCCCTGCGCAAGCGCATTTCCGAGCTGCAGATCGCCATCGACCGCGCCAATCTGACGAACTACATCGAGATCTGACGCCCTTTCCGAAGAGGGACGGTTTGGCTTCGATGCCGGGGAATGTCCCCGGAAAACAGGCTGCACATGAGTGGCACAAGGAAAGGGTCAAAGCTATCGTTTATCGTTTTTGTCATCGCTTTGGGAGTTTTCCGTTTGTGCGTTACAGGTTGCAAAGTTACGGAGCAGATCAAGGAGAAATACCTTTTTATACGATCTTTTACAAGGCTGATCGTCACTCTTAAAAACCAAATGGGCGGGGAGGTTCGGTTTGACCCCGCCTGCTTTTTTAGTTCATGGTCTGGCGCCGTGCGCCGAAGGAGGACAACATGAAACACGAACGATTCGGGTTTTACTGCGAGCGGAAAGACGACCCGGGCGGGCGCGTCGACACGCTGCGGTTGGATTTTACCGATCGGACTTACAAATATATCGCTCTGCTCGATCGTTCGCAGCTCGGCAAGGGATATTACGGCGATGCGCTCCCGGAAGTGCCCGTCACCGTGGAGCAGCTTTCCGAGCTTCATCGGATCGTGCGGACTTGCTTTGAAGGGGGAAGCATGACGACGGGTGGATGGGTTCGCGGTGATGCTGCGCCCGTCCGCCATGCCGCAGAGCCCGAGCGGGAGACGGTCGCAAAAGAGCGCGTCCTTGCCGCCGTGCGACGCATGCTGACGGGGGAGGCGATCGCCTCGATCGTAGCGCACGGGAAGCCCGAGCGCGCCGATTACTTCGATCTCCCTGCGATGCTTTCGGCGGTGGACTGCTTTCTCGCGAGCGGCATGACGCCCTCGGCATTCGCCGATTGGTGCCTTCTGATGATGCGCTGCTTTCAGGGCGGCGGCCCTTTTTGCGGCGTTCCCGGGCTTTGGAAGCTTTACGACGAGCTTGCCGACAGCTTCGACGGCATGGCGTTTACGTCAGAGGACTGCACGGACGAGGAGACGCGCCTTCGCGTATTGGAATTTTATGCCGAGCTCAAGTACGTTGCCCATCGCCGCCGCTGTCTGCTGCAAAAAAAGGAAAAGCCCTTTCAAAAGAACGGCATCGTCGTCTATGCCGCCTTCGCCTTTACGGCAGGCTTTGACCGGGAGGACGGCTGCTGCGTCTATTTCTTCTGCGTCGCCGATCACCGGCACGAGCGCGTCAACTATTATCAGGTGGACGACCCCGCATTTGACCGGGAGCTTTGTTACACGATGATCTCGTCGGAGGAGTTTGCGGGCCTTCCGGGCAGATATGTCGACTTTCGGCTCGACCGCACTCTCTTTGCTTCGGCGCAGAAGGGGAGCTGAGGAACGAAAAATAGGGGCGGGGCGCGCCG
>ERZ506621.247-NODE-247-length-9312-cov-3.65378_pt1 | contig 9312 bp, 12 predicted proteins | sample MGYA00512402_ERZ506621 | MGnify/ENA metagenome assembly ERZ506621 | reverse complement strand
CTCATTGACGATATCACCGCATTGGTGGATAAAGGCTTGACGGCTTACGGCATCAACCCTGTGGTACATAGCCTGGTTATCGACGGTATCTTTGCCGGTGTGGGCAGCGTTCTTAGCTTCCTGCCTATCATCGTGGTACTGTTCTTCTTCCTGTCTATTCTGGAAGATACCGGCTATATGGCAAGAATTGCCTTTGTTATGGATAAACTGCTCCGTAAAATCGGTCTTTCCGGCAGAAGCATCGTGCCTTTGCTGGTGGGCTTCGGCTGTACGGTGCCTGCGGTCATGGCAAGCCGTACCCTTTCTTCGGAACGTGACCGCCGTATGACCATCATGCTGACACCTTTTATGAGCTGTTCCGCCAAGATTCCCATTTACGCTGTCTTTGCAGCGGCTTTCTTCCCCCATTATGCGGCACTGGTTATGATTGGTATGTATCTGACAGGTATCATCATCGGTATCATCGTTGCGCTGATTTTTGACAGAACCGTATTCCGCGGCAAACCCATTCCTTTTGTAATGGAATTGCCTAACTATCGTTTCCCTTCTGCAAAAAGCGTACTGCTTTTGATGTGGGATAAGGCGAAAGACTTCTTACAGCGTGCTTTCACCATCATTTTCCTGGCGACAGTTATCATCTGGTTCCTTCAGAGCTTCGACAGCCGTCTGAATGTGGTGACAGACAGCGCAGACAGTATTCTGGCAGCCATTGGGCATCTGCTGGCGCCTGTGTTTGCGCCTCTGGGCTTTGACGACTGGCGTATCCCCACAGCCCTCATTACCGGCTTTACAGCAAAAGAAGCCGTTATCAGTACATTGGGCGTATTGATGGGAACTTCCACAGCGGCATTGGGGCCTGCACTCCATACCCTCTTTACACCTGTTTCTGCCATCAGTTTTCTGGTATTCACATTGCTGTATACCCCTTGTGTGGCGGCAATTGCGGCAGTAAAACGGGAACTGGAATCCGGCTGGCTGGCGCTGGGCGTTGTCATTCTGCAGTGCGTGGTGGCATGGCTGGCAGCCTTTGGCGTTTATCTGCTTTTGGGCTTATTTGTATAAAAGGAGGGGGATTATGAACCCTTTGGATATCATCATTTTGGCAGTCATCGCGGCAGCCATTGTAGGGGCGCTTGTGGCAGTGAAAAAGCATAAGTGCGGTACCTGTCATGGAGACTGCGGCAGCTGCGGAAAATGCAGCAGAAAATAAGAAAATAGAAACAGACATGGTACAAACAACCATGTCTGTTTTTTTGTGTCTGCTTTGAGGAATTTGTTTAAAATGGAAAAATTTGCAAAAACCAGAAAAAAGCTATTGACAACTTTAGTTAGCAATGGTAAACTCTTTGCAGAATGTTAGTTAAAGCTAACGACAATCTATCTCATCATCTGAAAATATAAAAGGACGTGAAGTATGGAAGGAGGAGTTCTGATGCCTTTGGCACTGGCAAAAACAGGAGAAATGCAAACCATCAGAAAAATCAGCGGACGGGATGATACCAAACGATTTCTGGAAAGTCTGGGATTTGTCATCGGCGGTCAGGTGACGGTGGTATCGGAGATCAACGGAAATATGATCGTCAATGTAAAAGAATCCCGCGTAGCCATCAGCAAATCCATGGCGGCGCGCATCATGGTATAAGGAAGTGAAAATATGGAAGGGACAAAGACATTAAAGCAGGCAAAAATCGGTGAAAAAGTGACTGTGGTGAAGCTCACAGGCGAAGGTGCTGTCAAACGCCGTATCATGGATATGGGCATCACCAAAGGCACAGAGATTTTTATCAGAAAAGTAGCGCCTCTCGGGGATCCTGTGGAGGTTACCGTCAGAGGATATGAACTTTCCCTCAGAAAGGCTGACGCGGAAATGATTGCAGTCAGATAATTGGTTCGTGAGAACGAGCCATTTTTTCTGGCAGAGAGTTAGGTGTAACTAACGGATAGGAAGGAGATACAACATGGGCATGAAGATTGCGCTTGCCGGGAACCCCAACTGCGGCAAGACCACATTGTTTAACGCATTGACAGGCTCCAACCAGTTTGTGGGGAACTGGCCCGGGGTAACCGTAGAGAAAAAAGAAGGGAAGCTCAAAGGCAACAAAGAAGTGACCATCATGGACTTGCCGGGCATTTACTCCCTTTCTCCCTATACACTGGAAGAAGTGGTGGCAAGAAATTACCTCATCGGGGAAAGACCCGACGGGATTTTGAACATCATTGACGGCACCAATCTGGAAAGAAACCTGTATCTGACCACACAGCTGACAGAACTGGGCATTCCCGTCGTGGTTGCCATCAATATGATGGACGTTGTGGAAAAGAACGGTGACAAAATCGACGTGGAACGTCTTTCCAAAGAATTGGGCTGCAAAGTGGTGCAGATTTCCGCGCTGAAAGGCACTGGGGTCAAGGAAGCGGCAGAAGCGGCTGTGGAAGCGGCGGCAAGAGAGAGCAGCGCACCCCAGCATACATTCGCACCGGAAGTGGAAGGCGCACTCAATGACATCGCAGCAAAACTGGAGGATGTGTCTCCATCCTTGAAACGATTCTATGCCATCAAGCTTTTCGAACGTGATGAAAAAATCGTGGAACAGATGGAAAAAGCACCCGACGTGGAAAACATCATCAAGAAAACAGAAGATCTGCTGGATGATGACAGCGAAAGCATCATCACCAATGAGCGTTATATTTACATCGGCGAAATGATCCAGCATTGCTACACCAAAAAGAATAAAGGCGGCATGTCCACCTCCGATAAGATCGACCAGGTGGTAACAAACCGTTTCCTGGCATTGCCTATTTTCGCGGTGGTTATGTTTATCGTGTACTATGTTTCCGTTACCACAGTGGGTACCATGGCAACGGACTGGGCAAACGACGGGCTGTTCGGCGATGGTTTCTATCTCTTTGGCAACGGCAGAGCGGAATATGAAGCGGCAAACGAAGCTTACACACTGGAAACACAGAAGATTGACGCATTCCTGGCGGCGGCAACAGAAGCCGGCGTAGATGCGGAACTGGCAGAAACAGACCCTGTGGAATTCCTGGCAGAAACAGCTGGAATACAGACAGTGCTGGAAGTAACAGACGAGGAAGGTAATGTAACAGAAACACTGCCTGTAACAGCGGCGGACTATGAAGCGGCTCTTACAGCGGAAGAACCTGCTACAGAGGACTTCGGCACATGGGTGCCCGGCGTTCCTGTACTGGTTGGCAACGCGCTGGAAAAACTGAACGTGGCAGGCTGGATGAACAGCCTGATTCTGGATGGTATCGTAGCTGGTGTTGGCGCAGTTCTGGGCTTTGTGCCTCAGATGCTGGTACTGTTTATCTTCCTGGCATTCCTGGAAGGCTGCGGCTATATGGCACGTATTGCCTTCATCATGGACAGAATTTTCCGTAAATTTGGTCTCAGCGGCAAATCTTTCATTCCTATGCTCATCGGTACTGGCTGTGGTGTGCCTGGTGTTATGGCATCCCGTACCATTGAAAGTGACCGTGACCGGAAAATGACCATTATGACAACCACATTCATTCCCTGCGGCGCAAAACTGCCCATCATTGCTCTCATCGCGGGTGCATTGTTCGGCGGTGCGGCATGGGTAGCACCCAGTGCTTACTTTGTGGGCATTGCGGCAATCATCGTTTCCGGTATCATTCTGAAGAAAACAACCATGTTTGCAGGTGATCCCGCTCCCTTCGTTATGGAGCTGCCTGCATACCATCTGCCTACTGTTGGCAGTGTCCTGCGGAGCATGTGGGAAAGAGGTTCCTCTTTCATCAAAAAAGCAGGTACTATTATCCTGCTGTCCACCATCGTTATCTGGTTCCTGTCTAACTTCGGTTTCACAGAAAACGGCTTCGGTATGGTGGATGACCTGAGCAACGGTCTGCTGGCAAATGTAGGCTCTGCAGTGGCTTGGATTTTCAGTCCTCTGGGCTGGGGTAACTGGCAGTCCGCAGTGGCAGCGGTAACAGGTCTGGTGGCAAAAGAAAACGTTGTGGCAACTTTCGGTCAGCTCTTCGGCTTTGCGGAAGTAGCGGAAAACGGTGCGGAATATTGGGGAACACTGGCAACATTCTTCACACCGGCAGCGGCATACAGCTTCCTGGTATTCAACCTGCTGTGTGCACCTTGCTTCGCGGCCATCGGTGCCATTAAACGGGAAATGAACAACGCAAAATGGACATGGTTTGCCATTGGATACCAGACCATCTTTGCTTACCTGGTTGCGTTCTGTGTATATCAGATCGGTTCTGTATTGAGCGGCACAGGTACTTTCGGTATCGGTACGGTTCTGGCAGCGGCAGTAGTAGTAGGATTTATTTATCTGCTGTTCCGTCCCTATAAAGAAAGAAGAAAAGTCACCAAAAAAGAAGAAGTAACAGCGTAAACGGAAAGGAGTGCGGCACATGGGAACATTGCTCGTGGGCGCGGTACTTGTGGCAGTGATCGCTGCCGCAGTCTATAAACTGCGCAAAGATAAAAAAGAAGGCAAAGGATGCAGCGGCAGCTGCGGTTCCTGCAGTTCCTGCGGCGGACATTGCCATCACTGATAAAAACAAAGTTTGCATACACCTTCTCAATAGAGACAGGCGGGACGAAAGTCCCGCCTATTTTTTTATGAAAAAATCATTGTCAGAAGGAAAAGAAAGGAATATAATAAACATCAAATTGTTTTTATATTTATACAAAAGAAAGAAGGTCATTCTATGAGTGGGAAAAAAGCTGTTTATTTTATCAATGTGAATCGTGATTTTGGATATGTGTCCTATCTGGTATGGGACTGCCTGCAGGAAGAAGGCTTTTTGCAGAAAGAAACAGATATGATTTTTGATGGAAACCCGGTCATGGCTTATGAAGATCAGGCAGGGAACACCTTTTATTTTGCGCCAACACAGACAGCTATCTGCCTGGACTACAATAAATATCTGCCGGATATGAACAAGTATTTTGCCGACTGCGATGTATCCGGCATGGTTACATGGCATGAAGGGGAACATGCGCCGGAAAAAGTGCTGACCGTACATTCTCTGGGGGATTTGCCCTCTGGCGTATTTGGTGCCGCAAAACCCAGACTCATGCGGAATCTCATGCTGGCAGTGGAAAAGAACCGGAAAGAATTGGGGCTGGATGATTATCACGTGGCAACAGAAGCCACTCACTGGTCTGGTGTATACCACGGCGAAGGGGACCCTACTTTGCTGACAAAATACCCTGTGGCAATGATGGATATTGAAGTAGGCAGTGAACCTGACAGCTGGAACAACAAAGAGGCTGCAAGAGCCTTGGCACGCTCTCTGACACAGATTTTTGAGGACGACGGCAAAAAAGTCCATCAGATCCTTTGCGTAGGCGGCGTACACTTTGAGCCTAACTTTGCGGAAGCTGTTTACACCCAGTGGGGTGAGGACGAAACCTTTGGGGTGACCCATATTCTGGCGAACCAGTGGCTGGTATCCGGTCATTATGAGGATGAAACAGGCATCCAGCGGGCAAGTGACTGCATTGACGCCATCGACGGCGGTGTGGAAGCGATCTTCTTCCATGACAAGATGAAAGGCTGCTACAAAGACCTGGTAAGAGCGCTGGGAGCAAAATATCAGATTCCCATTTACAAACACCAGAAACTGCGTACACCGGCAGAACTGGAATGGACAAAATAAGGACACAAAGAGAGCTGTCGTCAAAGGCTCATTTCATTCAAGCCTTTGACGAGTAGACAGAAGCATAAAGGCGAAATTCCATCGGCTAAAAAGCCTTGAAACTTCGCCTTTTCCTCGCCGGAAGTGAATTCCGACTGCGGATTCCAGTTGGGAAACACTTCGTTTCCCAAGCCCTTCTGCTTCCTTGAAAAAAGTAAAATTTAGTTTTTGATAGTCAAAGGCTGTGAAACCGAAGTTTCACAGCCTTTTTGTGTAAGAAGGTATGTGTGTTTTATTATAGAATACAGAAGGATTGGTGTATTCTTTATGGATCGTGTATTACAGAAAATGTCAAGAGTTTCCCGTAGAGTAGGGTGTGTAAAGGGAAATCTTAAGGAATCAATAAGCGGCGAATTTTTCACCGTATGCTTTGCAGTTTGCTTTGCCGTCAGCGTCGGGCATACCGCAGAGGATGAGCCCATCGTCAAAGAGGTTTGCACCAGCCTTTGCGCATCTGTCTTCCCAGTCACGCATCCACTGGCCGTCGCCCCAGCCATAAGAGCCGAACAGGGCAACCTTTTTGCCTTTCAGACTGCCTTCCACAGCGGAGAAGAAAGGTTCGAATTCCGCTTCTTCCAGCACTTCATCGCCCATGGCTGCACAGCCGAAAGCGATTTTGTCATAGTCTGCCACATTGCCATGGAATGCATCTACGGAAAACACTTCAGCATCGGCACCGATACCAGCGGCAATCTCATTTGCCATCATAGCGGTATTGCCTGTGCCGCTCCAATAGATTACAGCAATTTTACTCATAATCGTCCTCCTTTTTTTGAAAAAAAGTTCTGAAAAATATGTATCTGTTCAGGCTGCGCCCAAGAGGGAGAGTATGGACGTACCTGCAGTTACCTGTTCCATCATCTGGTCACGGCAGTCACGATAGCACTGGAAAATACGCAGTGCCCGTTTTTCGTCGCCGTAAACCTTCCAAAATCCAACGCATTTGTAATTCTGGCCTTTTTCCCGCATGAAAGCAAATACGTCGGCAGGGGGATAACCCAGGAAAAAGCCGATTTCATGGGGGAAATCACCGTCTGCCTGCATCCGTTTGCGCAGATGGGCCAGAGTTTGCGTCATAGCGTCTTTTTTGCCAATACGGGCAGGATAACCCAGGGAAATGAGATAATCCCGCACATGGGGTACCCGCAGATACCGCATCATGGCGTTTTGACGATAAACCATGATGAATACACGGTTTTTAAAACTGTAAAGATATACGATGCAAATGCCTTTTTCCGCCAGTTTTTTGCCGTAAAGGGCGATTTCTTCTCTGCACTTGGGCAAAAGGGAAAGAGGCAGGGAAAACAGATTGGATTGCTTTCTGCCCAGCAGGGTAGGGGCAGCGTGATGGATCAGTTCCGCTTCAAAATCGGACATGGGAATCCTCCTTTCTATAAAACTTCGATAGTTAGCAATTGCTAACTCATAAGTAAAAAATCAACAACAATGTTCTGCCAAGATACGTTTCAGGGCAGAAGATGAGCTGCTGTGAGAACGGGCAATGGAAATATTGTTTTTCTCCGCTTCCTGTACGGCACCTGTTGCCATGATGTGAGAAACGGTGGAAGTAAACAGAATAATCAAATCTGCCTGTCCGATCTGGGAACGGAAATTCCCCGGCAGCTGTGTGAACACCTTACTTTTGCAGTTGAATTTCTTACAGATGTCCATATACTGACGAACCATGCGGTCGTGACCGCCCACGATAACAACGCTCATGTGCAGAACCTCCTTTGTTAGTTTCTTATGGTTAGCCACAACTAACCAATCATCAAAATTAATAGTTAGCACTTGCTAACTTCTGGATACATCCTATCACGTTTTTCATAGACTGTCAATAGGATTTTTGAAAATTATTTTATGATTTCTGCTCTGCCATATGACTTTCATAGTGTGCCTTCATGCAGGAGAGGGTCTCTTCGCTGAGGACATGCTCCAAACGGCAGGCGTCGGCTTCCGCAGTTTCAGCGCTGACACCCAAAAACATGAGGCATTCTTTGATGAAACAGTGGCGGTCGTAGATGTTTTGTGCCACCTGTCGGCCTTTGTCTGTCAGTAGGAGCTGACCGATATTGCCGATGGTCACATAGCCGCCTTCTTTTAAAATGCTGACAGCGCGGCTGACACTGGGCTTGGAAAAGCCTAATTCTGTTGCCACATCCACAGAGCGTGCGATGCCGTTTCTTTTTTCCAATATCAAAATGGTTTCCAGATAATTTTCTCCAGATTCCTGTAATTTCATATGTGTTACACCAACCTTTTTTCTCATCATCCTTCTTTCAAAAGGATACACCATTTTTTGTAAATAGTCATTGACAACAAAAGTTAGCGATAGTAAACTTGTGTAGTAAGCATTGAATAACTAGAATTGGAGGAATGAATTATGTGGAAAAATTGTTTGGAATGTGACAGAAAATGGGTATTCTTGGGCGGTATCGCCGCAGCGCTGGTAGGCGGCAAGATTCTCAAGAGCAAAAAGACCCGTGAAGTGACTGTAAACGCTGTGGCGCAGGCCATGAAGCTGCACAAAGACGCACAGGCTACTTTCGCAAACATCAAAGAAGAAGCAGAAGATATCTGCTTTGACGCAAAACAGCAGGCTGCCGAAGCGTGCGACTGCGAACAGTAAGAAGCGGGGGCATGTTATATGAAATATGCCATTTGCTATGATGGCCCCGGCAGGCTTCGTCTGCGATTGGGACAGTATGCCTTTTCCGAGGAAGAAGGCTGGGGCATTGCCAGTCTCCTGCGGCAGAAAAGTGGCGTGGAACGGGTGCGTACCTGCGCCCAGAACGGCAGTATCCTCATTTACTACGGCAAGGAAATTGCCAAAGAAAATCTGCTGGATACTGTAGGAAAGCTGCGCCGGGCAGACATCCCCAAAGTGGAACCTACAGGAGAAGAAGATGTGCAGGCAATTGACCTGCGGTTTCAGGAGAAAATTTGCAGCATGGTGCTGCGGCGGGCGGCGGAAAAACTGTTGCTGCCAGTGCCTCTGCAGATTTGCAAGACCTGTCTGCGGGCAGTACCTTTCCTATGGCATGGACTGCAGAGCCTGCTCCATGGACGCATGAATGTAAATGTATTGGATGCGGCGGCAATTGGCGCTTCCATGCTGAAGCGGTCCTTCTCGTCTGCATCGTCCATTATGTTCCTGCTGTCCTTCTCGGATATTCTGGAGGACTACACCAGAAAACGGACAGAAACAGCCCTTTCTGCCAGCCTTGCCATCCAGATTGACAAAGTATGGCTGGTAACACCGGAGGGAGATGTGCAGATTCCCCTTTCTGATGTGAAAGAGGGAGATTGGCTCCGCATCCGTACAGGCACCATGATTCCCATTGACGGCAAAGTACAGGAAGGGGAAGCCATGGTAAACGAAGCAACCATGACAGGAGAACCTTTGGCAGTGAGAAAGGCAGAAGGCGCTATGGTCTACGCTGGAACGCTGGTGGAGGAAGGCTCTGTGGCGGTGGAAGTTATGGCAGTCAATGCCCAGACACGTATCCAGCGGATTATGGACCTCATTGCCGCTTCGGAAGAACTGAAAGCCAATGTGCAGGGGAAAGCGGAACGACTGGCAGACCGGATAGATCGGAAGAGCAC
>ERZ506621.246-NODE-246-length-9324-cov-4.09893_pt1 | contig 9324 bp, 3 predicted proteins | sample MGYA00512402_ERZ506621 | MGnify/ENA metagenome assembly ERZ506621 | reverse complement strand
CTTCCATCAACTACAATATTCATCTGGAATATGGCATCGGAAATGATGATGATATCGACCATCTGGGCAACAGACGAATCAGAGCCGTAGGCGAGCTGCTTCAGAATCAGTACCGTATTGGTCTGTCCAGACTGGAACGTGTTGTACGTGAAAGAATGACAACACAGGATATGGACGGTATCTCACCACAGTCTCTGATCAATATCAAACCAGTCACAGCTGCTGTGAAAGAATTCTTTGGTTCTTCCCAGCTGTCACAGTTTATGGATCAGAACAACCCGCTTGGAGAGCTGACACATAAGAGACGTCTCTCCGCACTTGGACCTGGCGGTCTGTCACGAGACAGAGCAGGATTCGAGGTGCGAGATGTTCACTATTCTCACTATGGAAGAATGTGTCCGATCGAGACGCCTGAAGGTCCGAACATCGGATTGATCAACTCCCTTGCGACATACGCAAGAATTAATGAGTATGGATTTATTGAAGCTCCATACCGTAAAATTGATAAGACAGACCCGAAAAATCCGCGTGTTACGGATGAAGTAGAATATATGACAGCGGATGTGGAAGATAATTACCATGTAGCGCAGGCGAATGAGCCTCTCGATGAAGAAGGTCATTTCCTGCATAAAAACGTATCCGGACGTTACCGCGAAGAGACACAGGAATATGAACGCACCATGTTTGACTACATGGACGTATCTCCTAAGATGGTATTCTCTGTCGCTACAGCGCTGATTCCTTTCCTGGAAAACGATGATGCCAACCGAGCTCTGATGGGATCTAACATGCAGAGACAGGCCGTTCCTCTTCTGACGACAGAAGCTCCTGTTGTCGGCACAGGTATTGAGACAAAGGCAGCAGTTGACTCCGGTGTCTGCATCGTAGCAAAGAAATCTGGTACAATCGAGTACTCCACTTCCAAAGTGATCATCATGAAAAATGATGACGGAACGAAGGATGAATATCATCTGACTAAATTTGCAAGAAGTAACCAGAGTAACTGCTACAACCAGAGATCCATCGTATTTAAAGGCGACCATGTGGAAGCGGGCCAGGTTATCGCAGACGGTCCTTCCACTTCAAACGGAGAGATCGCTCTTGGTAAAAACCCTCTGATCGGATTTATGACATGGGAAGGATATAACTACGAGGATGCTGTTCTTCTGAGTGAAAGACTTGTCATGGATGATGTCTATACTTCTGTCCATATTGAAGAATATGAAGCAGAGGCAAGAGATACAAAATTAGGACCGGAAGAGATCACAAGAGACGTTCCGGGTGTCGGTGACGATGCACTGAAAGATCTGGATGACCGTGGAATTATCCGCATCGGTGCAGAAGTACGTGCAGGAGATATCCTTGTCGGAAAAGTAACTCCAAAGGGAGAGACAGAGCTGACAGCAGAAGAGAGACTGCTCAGAGCAATCTTTGGCGAAAAGGCAAGAGAAGTTCGTGATACTTCCCTAAAAGTACCTCACGGAGAGTATGGTATCGTTGTTGATGCAAAAGTGTTCACAAGAGAAAATGGAGATGAATTATCACCTGGAGTGAATCAGGCAGTCCGTATCTATATCGCTCAGAAGAGAAAGATCTCTGTGGGAGATAAGATGGCTGGACGTCATGGAAACAAGGGTGTTGTCTCCCGTGTACTTCCTGTAGAAGATATGCCATTCCTGCCAAACGGACGTCCGCTTGATATCGTGCTGAACCCGCTTGGTGTGCCTTCCCGTATGAATATCGGACAGGTATTGGAGATCCACTTAAGTCTGGCAGCGAAAGCGCTTGGATTTAATATCTCAACTCCTGTCTTTGACGGTGCAAACGAGATCGATATCATGGATACACTGGATCTGGCAAATGATTATGTCAATCTGGAGTGGGATGAATTTAAGGCAAAACATGAAGAGGAACTGCTTCCTGAGGTTATGGATTATCTGTATGAAAACAGAGATCACAGAGCGCTCTGGAAAGGCGTACCGCTTTCAAGAGACGGAAAAGTAAGACTCCGTGACGGAAGAACGGGAGAATATTTTGACAGCCCGGTAACAATCGGACACATGCACTATCTGAAACTGCATCACCTTGTTGATGATAAGATCCATGCGCGTTCTACAGGTCCTTACTCCTTAGTAACACAGCAGCCATTGGGCGGTAAAGCGCAGTTCGGAGGACAGCGTTTCGGAGAGATGGAGGTATGGGCACTGGAAGCTTACGGTGCATCCTATACACTTCAGGAGATTCTGACCGTAAAATCGGATGATGTTGTCGGACGTGTGAAGACATACGAGGCAATCATCAAAGGAGAAAATATCTCTGAACCTGGTATTCCTGAATCATTTAAGGTATTGCTGAAAGAACTTCAGTCACTTGGACTGGATGTCAAAGTACTCAAAGATGATCAGACAGAAGTGGAGATCATGGAGACTGTTGACTACAGCGATGCAGATATCCGTGCAACAATGGAAGGAAATGACGGATATCAGGACGAAAATGAATTCTCACGTCATGGCTACAGCAAGCAGGAATATGACGGAGAAGACTATGTCAATATTGAAGAGGATGACTATTCTGTGGATGCAGATGACGATGCTGATTCCTTCGCCAGCAAGATTTTAGGAAGCAGCGACGAAGAATAGAATTTGGAAATACAGCAGTTCACGAATCAAGACAGTTATTATGGAAAGGAGTACCATAAATGTCAGAAACAACAACGAATGAAACATATCAACCGATGACGTTTGATTCCATTAAGATCGGTCTTGCTTCTCCTGAAAAGATCAGAGAATGGTCACACGGAGAAGTAAAGAAACCGGAAACCATTAATTATAGAACTCTGAAACCGGAAAAGGATGGACTGTTCTGCGAGCGTATCTTTGGACCGAGCAAGGACTGGGAATGTCACTGCGGAAAATATAAAAAAATCCGCTATAAAGGTGTAATCTGTGACCGATGCGGTGTAGAGGTTACGAAATCCAGCGTGCGAAGAGAGCGTATGGGACATATTGAACTCGCAGCACCGGTCTCTCATATCTGGTATTTTAAAGGAATTCCGTCCCGTATGGGACTGATTCTCGATATTTCTCCTAGAGTCCTGGAAAAAGTACTCTACTTTGCAAACTATATCGTTCTGGATAAGGGAAAAAGCAACCTGATGTACAAACAGGTTCTGACAGAACGTGAATATCAGGAAGCATGTGAGAAATTCAGCGGTCCGGATGGAAAACCAACTTTCCGTGTTGGAATGGGAGCAGAAGCAATCAAAGAATTGCTTGAAGCGATTGATCTGGAAGCAGAATCTGTAGAATTAAAGAAGGGATTGAAAGAATCCACTGGTCAGAAACGTGCAAGAATTATCAAAAGACTGGAAGTAATCGAAGCATTCCGCGGATCAGGAAATAGACCCGAATGGATGATTATGACCGTGATTCCTGTAATTCCGCCGGATCTGCGCCCGATGGTACAGCTCGATGGAGGACGTTTTGCGACATCCGACTTAAATGATCTGTACAGAAGAATTATCAACCGAAACAATCGTCTGAAAAGACTTCTGGAATTAGGAGCGCCTGATATTATTGTCAGAAACGAAAAGAGAATGCTTCAGGAGGCAGTTGATGCCCTGATTGATAATGGACGCCGTGGCCGTCCGGTGACAGGACCTGGAAACCGCGCCCTGAAATCTCTGTCCGATATGTTAAAAGGTAAATCCGGTCGTTTCCGTCAGAACCTGCTCGGAAAACGTGTTGACTATTCTGGACGTTCCGTTATCGTTGTAGGACCAGAACTGAAGATTTATCAGTGCGGTCTTCCAAAAGAGATGGCGATTGAGCTGTTTAAGCCATTCGTAATGAAAGAACTGGTATCTAACGGTACCTCTCACAATATTAAAAATGCGAAGAAAATGGTAGAAAAACTTCAGCCGGAAGTATGGGATGTTCTGGAAGAAGTTATCAAAGAACATCCGGTTATGTTAAACCGTGCCCCTACACTTCACAGACTGGGTATCCAGGCATTTGAGCCGATCCTGGTTGAAGGTAAGGCGATCAAACTGCATCCGCTTGTATGTACAGCGTTCAACGCAGACTTTGACGGTGACCAGATGGCTGTTCATCTGCCGCTTTCTGTGGAAGCACAGGCAGAATGCCGTTTCCTTCTGTTATCTCCGAACAACCTGCTGAAACCTTCCGATGGAGGTCCGGTTGCCGTTCCTTCTCAGGATATGGTACTTGGTATCTACTATCTGACACAGGAAAGACCGGGAGTAAAAGGAGAAGGCAAATTCTTCAAGAGTGTCAATGAAGCGATTCTCGCATATGAAAATAAAGTGCTGACACTTCAGACCAGAATTACTGTTCGTATGAGCAAAGTGATGGCTGACGGCACAAAGATGACAGGAAATGTAGAATCTACGCTGGGAAGATTTATTTTCAATGAAATCCTGCCGCAGGATTTAGGATTTGTAGACAGAAGCATTCCTGGAAACGAGCTGAAACTGGAAGTAGATTTCCATGTGGGTAAAAAAGGTCTGAAACAGATTCTGGAGAAAGTAATCAACACACATGGCGCTACAAAGACAGCAGAGGTTCTGGATGATATCAAGGCAATGGGATACAAATATTCCACAAGAGCTGCGATGACCGTATCCATTTCTGATATGACGGTTCCGCCTGAAAAACCGGAACTGATCAAGAAAGCACAGGATACTGTAGACTTAATCACAAGAAACTACAAACGAGGTCTGATCACAGAAGAAGAGCGTTACAAAGAAGTTGTCGAGACATGGAAAAATACCGACGATATTCTGACAAAAGCGCTGCTGGACGGACTTGATAAATATAATAACATCTTTATGATGGCTGATTCCGGAGCCCGTGGTTCTGATAAACAGATCAAACAGCTGGCTGGTATGCGAGGATTGATGGCGGATACAACAGGTCATACAATCGAGTTGCCTATCAAGTCCAACTTCCGTGAAGGTCTTGACGTACTGGAATACTTCATGTCTGCGCATGGAGCTCGTAAAGGTCTGTCTGATACAGCGCTTCGTACAGCCGATTCAGGTTACCTGACAAGACGTCTTGTCGATGTATCTCAGGAACTGATCATCCGTGAAGTCGATTGCTGCGAAGGAAAAGAGATTCCGGGAATGTATGTAAAAGCATTCCGTGACGGACGTGAAGAGATTGAAAGTCTTCAGGAACGTATCACAGGACGATTCTCCTGCGAGACGATCTGTGATAAAAATGGAGAAGTTATTGTAAAAGCAAATCATATGATTACTCCAAAACGTGCTGCACGAATCATTCAGGATGGTGTGGATAAAGATGGAAAACCATTTGAGAAGATCAAGATCCGTACAATTCTGACATGTAAATCTCATATCGGTGTCTGCGCAAAATGTTATGGCGCCAACCTGGCAACAGGAGAACCGGTACAGGTGGGAGAATCTGTCGGAATTATTGCCGCACAGTCTATCGGTGAGCCTGGTACACAGCTGACAATGCGTACGTTCCATACGGGCGGTGTTGCCGGCGGCGATATCACACAAGGTCTTCCTCGTGTCGAGGAGCTTTTTGAGGCAAGAAAACCGAAAGGACTTGCTATTATCACTGAGATCGCAGGTGTTGCTACAATCAAAGATACGAAAAAGAAACGTGAGATCGAGGTTGTGAACAAAGAGACAGGAGAGATGAAGACATATCTGATCCCGTACGGTTCCAGAATTAAGATCCAGGATGGAACGTATCTGGATGCCGGCGATGAGCTGACGGAAGGTAGTGTAAATCCGCATGATATCTTAAAGATCAAAGGTGTGCGTGCTGTTCAGGATTACATGATTCAGGAAGTACAGCGTGTATATCGTCTGCAGGGTGTAGAAATCAACGATAAACATATCGAAGTGATTGTTCGCCAGATGCTGAAGAAAATCCGTGTTGAAAACAATGGTGATACCGATCTTCTTCCGGGAACAATGGTAGATAATCTGGAATTTGAAGATATCAATGCAGAAATGATTGCACAGGGAAAAGAACCTGCTGAAGGAAAACAAGTGATGCTTGGTATCACAAAAGCTTCTCTTGCAACAAACTCCTTCTTATCTGCTGCTTCCTTCCAGGAGACAACGAAAGTTCTGACAGAAGCTGCAATCAAAGGAAAAGTGGATCCGCTGATCGGATTGAAAGAAAACGTAATCATCGGTAAACTGATTCCTGCCGGAACAGGTCTGAAAAGATACCGCAATGTTAAGATTCAGGCAGAGAATATGGACGAAGAAGATGACGCACTGGTTGAATTAGAAGTGTCACAGGAGACGGCAAATACACCGGATTCTGGAACAGATGAACTGATTCAGATTCAGGAAGATAACGAATAAATAAAAGAAAACCCTCATACTGGAAAATCCAGAATGAGGGTTTTTTTATGAAAGAGTTTATTGAAGTCCTGTCTCATAAATGATATTGTTGCTGATTTCCTGAACGGTATCGGAAGGAACATAATCCGTATCGTTAAATAAGAAAGCGTGCAGTTCTGATACATTTTCTGCTAAATTGACAGGAGCCACATACGATTTATCAGCATCATAGTTTGCCAGATTAAAAGGAAATCCTTTTGTCTCTCCGATCGTATAGGAAAGAGCGTCTTTGGCAAGACCTAAAATTTCCGTTGCAGATAAGCTGGTATAAACCATAGGAAACAGTTCATCAATCAGAGCATTTAACTGAAGGATACCAGCTGATTTTGCGGCTTCCATTACTTTCATCAGTACCGTTATCTGACGTTCTGTACGTTTGAAATCGTTCCCGTCTGTATAGCGGATACGGCAGTATGCAAGTGCATGAAGACCGTCTACATGGTACGTTCCCGGATCTGGAATATTTTCATAAGAATCAATTCCGAGTACCTGAGAGGTTTCCACGAGATAATCATTTAGGAATCCCACTTCATCTTCTTCAATTGTAAGGTCAATTCCTCCAACTGCGTCTACGGCAGCGGCGACAGCATTGAAATCAACTGTTACATAATCAACGATGTCAAGATCGAGATTTTTATTCAGCATATTGACAGCCGCCTGAGCACCTCCGGCGCCATACACTTCCGTCGCTTTTGTATAATAGCCAAGCGTCGTGTCGAGATAAGTATCACGATAGACGGAGACAAGCTTGATTTCTTTTGTGTCATTGTTGATGCTTGCAATCATGATCGTGTCGCTGTTCGTTCCGCTTTCCAGATCTCCCGTTCGGGAATCGACGCCGAACAATGCAATATTTCTGTAGCCGGAAAGGTTGGACGATCCATCTTTAGAAGAGACTCCAGGATTGATAATAATATTTGAAGTATCAAGAGACTTTGTATTTAATTTGCCGAACTTTGCACCGATGAACAGTCCTCCTGCCAGAAGCAGAAGAACAAGAACTTCAAGGACAAAGAGAACGATACGGCGTGTCTTTGACTTTTTCTTTTTTACCTTACGGGGCGGCTGATTGTATGGGGGATATCCTCCGCCCGGATAGCCGTTGTTAAAATTTTGATTGTTTTGATAAAAATTCTGATTATATGAATTTTGACCATTTTGATTATTTGCATGGTTTCCCTCTTGAAAACCGGCATAACGTTTTGACATAAGAATTCCCTTTCCTTATTCGTGCTTGTGTTTTTTGAGCGAAGAAAATTTTGCTTTTAAAGCATTGATTGTCTCATCATTTTCTTCTACCTCTTCTTCCTCGTACTCATCATCGTAATGAAACAGGCGAAGCGGTTTGCCCTCGTCCAGATCCTCTTCATCCTCATATTCGTATTCCTCATCCCAGGTATTCTGAAATTTTTCCTGATTCAATCCGGCAGAATAGGGCTGTCGGTTTTGACTGGATTCCCCAGACTGAGGACCAGGGGGCGGCATCTGCTGATTTGTCTGCGGTTGTCCGGAAGGAAAGGGAGTTGCCTTCATATTTCCGTTGCTTTGCGGAGGATATGGCGGGGGAGCGCCCCATCCAGGCATCTGCTCAGCGGCAGCGCTTGTCTCTTTTTTGCGAAAGATTGTCATGCGTCCTGTCCATCCGACCATTCGGACTAGAATAATACCGCAAAAGATACCGATACTGTCGATCAATACATCTCTTTTTGAAGGACTGCGTCCGCTCACAAAGGATTGGTGAAATTCATCTCCGCAGGCAAATGCGACACAAAAAGCCCCTGCAATCAGCATTAATAAAATACCCCTCAGTCCATAGACGTAGAGAGGGAAAGCAACAGCGACTGCAAGCGCAAAATATTCTGTCATATGTGCCAGCTTTCTAACGAAACCGTGAATTTTGGATGCATAATGTTCAATGCGATCCGGAGTCAGATCTGTTCCCAGAATATCGTTGCCGATGGAAACGATCTTGCAGCTGACGCGGAAACTCAGATCAGAAGAAGTTTCACCAACCTGACCTGAAAAAGAGAAAATCATATACATCAACAGAAGTGCCGGGATGAATGACAGTGGTTTTAATAATGTCCTCAAAGAATCACCTCCATTTTGGGGCTATCATACCATTGAAATGTTCGCTTGTCCAGCATATTCAATAAATTCTAAGAAATTTTATGAGAGCTTTAATCTTTTTATTTTTCATAAAACAATAGCCGGAAAATCCACCGCCTTTATGTGGCGGTCAGTTCACTTTCCAGTTATCAATGAAAAAAGAAAGGCTGGAAATGGGGGTGAAAATTGTGAGCATATAAATATAGAAGAAAACAAAAAAGGCATGAACAGATATGAAAATACGTCAGAATAGGCAAAAGGGAAACCGAGGAAAAACAGGAATCTGATGAAAATATTGCGGAAAGGATCTTGACAGAAAGAATATCAGACCGTATAATAGCCTAGGATGCGCAAAAAAACAGGAATATTTGCATCCTTATGAAGATTAAGAAAAAGCAGCCACAGGGTAGGACATAACCCGCAAAATACTACAGGAGGTGAAAGGAATGCCTACATTTAACCAGTTAGTAAGAAAAGGTAGACAGACAACTGTTGCAAAATCTACTGCACCAGCATTACAAAAAGGATTCAACTCTTTAAGAAAGAAGAGTATCGACGCTTCTTCACCACAGAAGAGAGGCGTTTGTACAGCTGTAAAAACTGCTACACCTAAGAAGCCAAACTCTGCTTTGAGAAAAATCGCCAGAGTTCGTCTTTCCAACGGAATCGAAGTAACAAGTTACATTCCAGGAGAAGGACACAACCTTCAGGAGCATAGCGTTGTATTAATCCGTGGAGGAAGAGTAAAAGACTTACCAGGTACAAGATACCACATCATCAGAGGTACACTGGATACAGCAGGT
>ERZ506621.235-NODE-235-length-9526-cov-3.81797_pt1 | contig 9526 bp, 8 predicted proteins | sample MGYA00512402_ERZ506621 | MGnify/ENA metagenome assembly ERZ506621 | reverse complement strand
CTCTCATTTTTTTACCCCTTTTCTTAAAAAAATACATACCATTTTATTTCATCTGCCTCTTTTTCTTCTTTTCTATCCATGGTATATTATATTCAGATCATGCGCTCCAGTCCCGCTAAGATCCAAATCTTGGCAGATGAAAGAGCGTTTTGGGATAGAAAGGATGTGCTGTATTTGTGAAAAAAATCTTATCTCAAGATGAAAAATTTCAAAGGATGCTTGAAGCTCCTCTGCCAGGTCTGATTGGAAAACTGGCAGTCCCCACGATTATCAGTATGTTGATCACTTCATTCTACAACATGGCTGATACTTTTTTTGTCGGTAAAATCGGTACGAGTGCGACGGCTGCCGTTGGAGTTGTTTTTCCACTTATGTCCATCATACAGGCCCTCGGCTTCTTTTTCGGACACGGCTCCGGAAATTCCATATCCCGAAAGCTCGGTGCAAAGGAACATGACTCAGCAGAACAGCTTGCATCTGCCGGATTTTTCTCAGCGCTTTTCTGCGGTCTGCTCATCGCAGTCTTTGGTCTTTTATTTTTAAAACCGCTCGCCCTCGCACTTGGTTCGACCGATACGATTCTTCCCTACACGGAAGATTATCTCGGTATTATTTTACTGGGCGCTCCGTACATGACGGCGCAGCTTGTCCTGAATAACCAGCTTCGCTTTCAAGGCAGCGCTTTTTATGCAATGATCGGAATCACAAGCGGCGCTGTACTGAATATCATTTTAGACCCTCTTTTCATCTTTGTATTTGATATGGGAATCTCAGGCGCTGCTCTTGCAACTGTCATCAGCCAGTTTGTCAGTTTTGTGCTGCTCCTGCTCGGCAGTCATTTTGCCGGGTGCATCCCAATCCGCCTGAAAAACATCCGCTGCATTCCAAAATGTTTTTCTGAGATTGCAAAGGGCGGTCTTCCTTCTCTATTCCGCCAAGGATTGGGAAGTGTGGCCACAATTGCATTAAATCTTGCCGCCAATCCATACGGAGATGCCGCAATCGCAGCCATGTCAATTGTGATGCGGATTACGTTCTTTGCTTCCTCTGCTCTCATTGGATTCGGTCAGGGATTCCAGCCAGTCTGCGGATTCAATTACGGCGCCAGACGGTATGATCGTGTCCGAGAAGCATTCTGGTTCTGTGTCAGAGTATCTTCTGTCTTTTCCCTGATCGCCGCTGTCGTTGGCTTTGCTCTGTCCCCGCAGCTGATCGGGATTTTCCGCAAAGGAGATGCCGAAGTAATTCAGATCGGAACGACTGCGCTTCGGATGCAGTGTCTGACTTTTCCTCTTCTCGGATGGATTACACTGAATAATATGTTGTTTCAGACAATCGGAAAGACGGTTCCGGCAAGCGTGCTTGCCTCTGCCCGCCAAGGTATCTTTTTCTTTCCTGCTATCTTTCTGCTGCCGCTTTTTCTGAATCTGACCGGTATCCAGCTTGCGCAGCCAGTGGCTGACCTCGCAGCTTTTGCGTTGTCAATTCCTTTGAATCTTTCTGTCATCCGTGAACTGAAAACGATGTCTGAAAAAAACAGTCCTCTGTAAATTTTTTCATAAAATTCAGATAGACACAAAATCTCACTGTCATAGGTGATCGTTGATTGACAAAAGCTTCCGAATCCGGATCTGATTTTCTTTTTTCAATAGTTTCAGCGGGAGTATTCCTTTCTCCCGCTGATTAATTCTCTTATATCTTATCCTGTCTTTCCTTTTCAGGCTTCCGGCTGGGCCTCAATATCGTGTTTCATCATCTCTATTGCAAGCGGAAATCCGTGCTGGGCTGCTTTTGCCATCCACATTCTGCTCTTTGCCGTATCTTTTTCCACACCGGAGCCATACTGATACATAACTGCAAGATTGTACTGCGCAATCGGTATCTCTGCATTTGCCGCTTTTTCAAAATAAGAAAATGCCTTTTTCTCATCTTTCTCCACACAGATTCCTGACATATAATAAAGTCCAACACAGCATATTGCGCGGTATTCATTCTGTTTTGCCGCCTTTAAAAACCAGGAAAACGCTTTTGACTCATCTTTACTGACACCCAGACCTTCTTCATAGCATCGTCCCATGTTGTACTGTGCATTAGCATTTCCCTGATTTGCCGCGCGTCTCAACCAGCTGACCGCCTTTTGGTAATCTTGTTCCACGCCCTTGCCCTGTGCATACAGCAGTCCCAGATGCAGCTGTGCCTCTTCATGCCCCTGGTCTGCCGCTTTTTTATACCACTGCGCAGCTTTCTCCAGATCCACCTGTGTCTTTACTCCATTTTCATAATAAAATCCTACTGCGTACTGAACATTTCTCTGCTCGCCTTCCGCCAGGACTAATAATTCTTCTAAGCTAAAGTCAATCGGTTCCTTACTCATATTCATTCCTCCATTTTCTTTCTTAAATTTTAACACACATTCCTTTCCGACGCAATCAAACGCCATTGACATGTTTTTATTTTTTGTTTATAAATAAGATTGAAACGCTCATGACTTTCGTTATGAAATAAGAAATATGATTCAAAAAATTTATAAGGCTCCTCCCGCTGCCTAAAGGCAGTGGTTTTCCGCCTATAACAAACGAAAGGGGTTTATTTATGAAAAAAAATCAAAATCACAGGCTGCCCGGTATTCTGCTGCTCTGTGCGGCGACTATCGCTGCATTCTTTTTCATGCAGTCTTCCAGACAGAGTACCTCTTCCAGCGCGCCGATTCATGTCACTGAGTTTCATTTTGACACGGTGATTACCGTCACTATCTATGATTCTTCCGATACGTCCCTGCTCGATGGCTGTATGGATTTGTGTGAGGAATATGAGAATTTATTCAGCCGCACGAAAGAGACAAGTGAAATTTATAAGTTAAATCACGGGCTGCTTGAGAAAGACGGCGATTATTATCTCTTGTCTGACCCGACAGCCGATCTGATCCAAAAAGGATTGGAATACTGCCGTCTCTCTGGCGGCGCTTTCGATATCACGATCGCCCCCGTGTCCTCTCTCTGGGATTTTTCTTCTGAAAATCCTCATGTGCCGGAAGATGAAAAACTCCAAAAAGCGCTTCAGCACGTAGGCTGGAAAAATGTAGATCTCCAGGGAAACCGCATTCGTTTTCTGAAAGAAGGAATGGAGATTGATCTGGGTGGAATCGCAAAAGGATATATCGCAGACGGTCTGAAGCAGTATCTGCTCTCAAACGGAGTGGAAAGCGCCATCATAAATCTCGGCGGAAACGTGTTATGTGTTGGTTCTAAGCCTGACAAAACACCGTTTACCATCGGCATTCAGAAACCGTTTGCCGAGCGCAATGAGACGCTTGCTTCTGTCAGTTTGACAGACCAGTCTGTCGTCTCCTCCGGCACTTATGAGCGGAATTTTGAAGAGAACGGCAAATTTTATCACCATATTCTGAATCCAGAAACGGGATATCCGTATGAAAATCATCTCACCTCTGTCACTATTTTTTCAGATTTCTCTGTCGATGGAGATGGGCTGAGTACCTCCTGTTTTGCACTTGGACTTGAAAAAGGGATGGAACTGATTGACAGCCTTCCTGGAATCTATGCTCTCTTTGTGACAGACGACGGCGAGCTGCATTACAGCGACGGACTTAAGGAAAATATCTCTATATCTTCAATAAAGTAAATTTTATATCCCCCAGCGGGGCTTGTAAAAATAATTGTGTATTATATAATCAAACAAAAAGGAGAATTTTACTATGAAGAAAATAAATTTTTGCTTGATTGTGTCGGCAGCGTCTTTCTTTGCACTTGCTCCTGCATCAGTCCTCGCTGCAGATAAACCGTCGTATGAAGTAGAAACATTAAAACTGGAAGGTGGAACAGACTGGGGAACACCAAATCCATTTCTGCATCAGTCCAGAGGACCGGGACAGGCAAAGGCAGCGCTTGTGTATGGCAGCCTTCTGGAAAAAGACGAAAATGGGGATATCGGCTGGCTTGCCGAAAATTGGACCGTGGAGGACAACGTCTTCACTTTTACACTGTATGACGGTCTGACTTTCCATGACGGGGATGATCTGACAACGGAAGACGTCGCATTTTCTCTCGATTATTATAAAGAATTTCCGCCGGTCTCCAATTCACTCGGCACAGGAGAAGATTATCTGGTAGAAAGTTATGAGATCATTGATGATCAGACAATCTCTATCACTGCTGAAGAAGTCAGCGCCGACACACTGTCCAGTCTCGGTTCTTTTAAAATTATCCCAAAACATATCTGGGAAAATGTGGACGATCCATATACTTACACAGGTGACGGATATCTGACTGGAAGCGGCGCTTATATGTGTACCTCCTATGACGCTGCCTCCGGAAGCTATGAATTTACGGCTTTTGATAATTTTGTACCGATGCAGCCTGCTGCACAGCGTATCCTCTTTGTACCTGTCAGTGATCCGCTGCTCGCATTTGAAAATGGTGAGATTGATATCACTTCCATGCCGATCGACCTTATGGATCGCTATAAAAACGATGAATCTATCGGTCTTGTTGAGAAATCAAACGATATGGGCTACAAAATGCTGATCAACTTTGAAAAATGTCCGGAATTTCTCGACAAAGAACTGCGTGCTGCCCTGTACCATGCACTGAACAGACAGAATATCGTGGACAGTGTATTTCGCGGCGCTGGAAGCGTTGGGAGCGCCGGATACGTCCCGGAAGGCGGATTGTATTATAATGACGAATGTACCGTATATGAATATGCTCCTGAATCAGCAAAAGCAGCTTTTGATGGAAAAGATCTCAAGGTTACGCTTCTGGCAGCTGACAGCGGAAATGATGTCAGTATAGCAGAATTGATCAAGATTGATCTGGAGGCAGCCGGCATTGAAGTTGAAGTTGTTTCCTACGAATCTTCTACGAGAGATGAAATGATCAATTCTGGTGACTATGAATTTGCACTTGTCGGAAACGGAGGCTGGGGCAACAACCCTCCGACTTATATGAGAACGATTTTCTCTGATCTTTCTAAAAATAAAGGCGGAAATCCTCACTCTATGGGACCGATCGGATATTCCAATGAAGAACTTACAAAACTGTGTGAAGCCCAGGCAGATGAAACCGATTTTGATGCACGTCTTCAGATGTTTAAAGATATTCAGAAAATCGTCAGTGATGAGATTCCTCTGATCGTTGTCGCAAACCAGTCTTCCTACTCCATGTACCGCAAAGACTATTATGACGGATGGATGAAAACGTACGCTTATCAGCAGGCAGAACAAAATCGTCTTTCCTTTATGTCCAGATAGTTCGGGAGTAAAAAATGAAGAGAAAAGTTTTCATGTTTTTCGGAGCATTTCTGGTAATTTACATCTTTAATTTTTTTATCCCCCGGCTGATGCCGGGGGATCCCTTTCGTTATTCTTCCTCTGTCTCAGGGGAAGATATGACGACGGAATACAGTGAAGCACAGATCGAGAAAATGCGGGAATATTATGGCATGGATAAACCATTGCCCGAACAGTTTCTTGACACTGTAAAAAACAATCTCCATGGAAATTTCGGCATAAGTATCCACTATAAGATGCCGGTGTCCTCTGTCATCTGTTCCAGACTTCCATGGACACTTGGCATCATGGCTGTGACTTTAATCATCAGTCTTGTCTGCGGTGTTGTTCTTGCTCTTGTGAGCGTCCGCAATCAGAAAGCCGACCATATCTTATACGGATTTTTTTCTGCGCTCTCTGAGATTCCACCTTTTTTGATCGGATTGCTTTTTCTCTTTCTGATCGCCGCAAAGGTGGATTGGATTCCTCTGTCAGGCGGAGTCACCGCTTTTGCAAAATTTGATACTGTCTCTGAATATATAAAAGATCTTTTTGTTCATGCGCTTCTGCCTGTGTCTGCGCTTTCCATTGTGACTATTCCGGGATTTTACTTTACGTCACGGGCAAGTTTTCTGTCTGTTTTGCGCAAACCGTATCTGCTTGTCGGGAAAGCAAAAGGGCTGAGTGAATGGCGCATCCGGATTTTTTATATTCTGCGCAATACAGTCACGCCGATCACGGCACGCTTATTCTTAAGCATCGGCACGGTGATCGGAGGCACGCTTCTTGTAGAAAATGTATTTGCCTATCCCGGAATCGGCACCGTGATGCGTGAGGCAGTCCGCTATCGGGATTATCCCATGATACAGGGGATTTTTCTGCTTTCTGCCGTGATTGTTCTTGTCAGTATGTTTCTGGCAGATGTACTTAATGCGGGATCAGACAGGAGGGAACAATAATGAAACGGATCATTCATCAAAAATCTGCGCGCATTTTACTGTTTCTCCTGCTTGCCCTGACATTGCTTTTTGCCTACGGTGAACTGCTGTATCCGCACAGCGCCTATACACCGTCTGGAAGCTCTTTGGAAGCTCCTTCTGTCCGTCATATACTTGGGACTGATAATCTGGGAATTGATATTTTCGCTCAAATTTCCAGAGGATATTTTTCCAGTATGTTCATGGGCATTATTGCTGCAGTTCTCTCTTTTGCCGCTGGCGGAATCTTAGGTACGCTTGCCGGATATAAAGGAGGTATGACCGATCATATCATTACTTTTTTTATCAATGTATTTCTGTGTATCCCGCAGCTTCCGGTTCTGATTGTTCTGGGCGCATTTTTCGGACAGAGTATGTGGAATATTATTCTTATTATTTCTCTGTTCTCCTGGGCGCCAATCGCAAAACAGATCCGAGCAAAGACGATGTCTATAAAATCACGGAAATATATTTTGCTGGCCGATGCCTACGGCGGAAAGCCTTTTTATATCATCAAGACCCATATCCTGATAGAGCTGCTTCCTCTTCTGATTGTAAATGCACTCGGAGTCATCGGAAAAACAATCCGTCAGGAAGCTTCCCTTGCCTATCTGGGGCTCTCCGATCCTCTGGCAAAATCATGGGGACTGATGATTAATAAAGCATCCGGTTTTTCTGGAATCTATTTTACATCGTACTGGAAATGGTGGCTTCTGCCTCCAGTCATCGTTCTGATGACAACCATTCTTTTGACAAGGCTTCTTGCGCGAACATTTGAGAACGAGAAAAGGGAGGATTTATAAATTGGAAGAAATATTAAAATTGAGCGAAGTCTCAGTACAATATCCGGATTTTCGATTATTTCCGGTGACGCTTCAGCTGTATGCCGGCGAGACCCTTGCCATTCTCGGTGAATCAGGAAGCGGCAAAACGACGTTGGCGCGCGCCATCTCCTGTCTTTTGCCGCAGTCTGCAAAGGTATCAGGACAGATAGAAATCTGCGGTTATCCTGTCAGCAAGATGAAAGAAGCCGATTTAAAAAAAATCCGCATGGAACAGTTTTCTGTCTGCTTTCAGAGTTCTTCGGAATGGCTGAATCCTGGCATGAAAATATATGATCAGCTGGCTGAAGTGCTGATTCGCAAATATTCCAGAAAAAAGATCCCACAAAAAGCAGAATCTATCATCCGACAGGTAGATCTCGCTCCAGAAGATTTAAACCGGTACCCAAAAGAAATGTCAGGCGGAATGATTCAAAAATTTATGATTGCAATGGCAATCGCTCTCCAGCCCCGCCTGATTATACTGGATGAGCCGACCAGCTCTCTCGATTCCGGCGCCAAACAGGAAATCATAAAGCTGATCAAAAAGATACGAAAAACCACAGCAGCTTCTTTCGTTCTGATCACACATGACATTCTGGTTGCAAAAGAATTGTCAGAAAAAACCATGATTCTGTATCAAGGCGAAGTAGTCGAGACCGGTCCGACAGATCAGCTTCTCCATGCAGCCCATCATCCTTACACAAGAGGTTTGATTCACTCTTTTCCAGAACTGTTTCCATACCGCGATATGTGGGGGATACGCCCTTCTGACAATGCTATATGTGATCCGGATAATCACTGTGTATTTTTCAATCGCTGTACGCAGCGCATTGATGTATGCGCACACTGCCGCCCTCTTCTTAAAGAAGGGCCGCCTTCCCGCTTTGTGGCCTGCCACAGAGGTGGAATTGTAAAAACATTGTCTGCCCAGGGATTGCAAAAAAAGTACGGTTCGCAGGAAGTGATTTCCAACGCATCATTAAAAGTGTACTCCGGCGAACTTGTCGCTGTGGTCGGGAAGTCCGGCGTCGGAAAGACAACGCTTTGCAGTATTCTTGCCGGATTTCTGAAAGCTGACGGAGGAGAAATTTTATTTGAAGGCGTCCCTGCCGACTATAGAAAACTCCACAGAGAAAAAGGCGGCATCCAGATGGTTTTTCAGGACAGTACCAGCGCTCTGAATCCACGTCTGACTGTCTCTCAAGTCATCGGCGAACCACTAAAACTGTCCGGTGAGAAAAACCAGGAAACAATCCACACCACCATCCAAAATCTGTTATATGAAGTCGGACTTCCGACAGAGTCTTTCTTTCTGAAGAAACGCACTGAAGAACTTTCCGGCGGTCAGAAACAGCGCGTCAATCTGGCAAGAGCGCTCACAATGGAACCAAAACTGCTGGTTGCAGACGAGCCTACTTCCATGCTTGACGCCTCGAGCAAAGCCAATGTTTTGCGCTTATTAAAAACGATGCAGAATAAAAAAGGCTGCGCCATGCTGTTGATCACGCATGATCTGGAAAGCGCAAGAAAAATAGCAGATCGCATTTATCTGGTGGAAAATGGAACAACAACACGAATTCAAGATCATCAATTAATCAATTTATTTCAGGAGGATTTATGAACGAAAAAACATTATGGGATAAAGCAGTTGCATTTCACGGTCATTCCTGCGGAGGACTTACCATCGGCTACAAAGCTGCTTTATATGCAGCAAGATTGTTAGATTTAAACTATTCAGAAGACGAAGATGTTGTCTGCATCACAGAAAATGATGCCTGTGGCGTCGATGCCATTCAGGCTATTTTAGGATGCAGTGTCGGAAAGGGAAATTTACTGTTTCATCTGCGCGGAAAACAGGCTTTTTCTTTTTTTAACAGAAAGACTGGAAAATCTGTACGTCTTGTATTAAAAGACCGCCCGCAGATGAGCAAAGAAGAAGGTTTTAACTATCTTCAGTCGAAAGATCCGTCCGAATTATTCGATGTCAAAGAAACTACGATCACACTTCCGGAAAGAGCGAAATTATTTCACTCTTATCCATGCGAGATCTGCGGTGAAACTACAATGGAATCTATGATGCGTCTGGAAGACGGAAAAAAAGTATGTCTGGACTGCTTCCACACTTACAGCCGTTTCATCTGATCGTTTTCCTTGATTGTTTCCTTCTATCGTTTCTTTCAGTTTGTCTGCCATTTTTCTAAAGTGAACGATTTCAGGAAATAAGAGATAAAAAACTCAAAAGAAAATGAGGTTCTATACAGGATAAAATACTCCTGCATAAAACCTCATTTTTTGATTCTGTTTTTTGCATTCCGTTCGCTGATTGTTTTCTCTTTCCGTTTTACTTTTCTGATTCTATCTTTCTGAGTCTGCTGTCCCGGTTCCAGTTTTCTGTCTGTCTCTCTTGAGCGGAAATACATTAGATCGGAAGAGCGTCGTGT
>ERZ506621.234-NODE-234-length-9530-cov-3.74491_pt1 | contig 9530 bp, 8 predicted proteins | sample MGYA00512402_ERZ506621 | MGnify/ENA metagenome assembly ERZ506621 | reverse complement strand
CAACACGGTTTGTCTTTCCTGCGCATAACAGATCTACTGCATAGGAACCCATCATGGAAGCATATACTCTGTCTTTACATGTCGGGCTTCCTCCTCTTTGCATATGTCCCAGAATTGTCGCTCTTGTCTCCACACCTGTAGCAGCTTCCAGACGGCGTGCCATACTTGTGGAATGTCCGATTCCCTCGGCATTGATGATAATATGATGTTTTTTACCGCGTTTTCTCGTAGCAATAATGTTGCTGATCAGTTTCTGCTCATCATAGTCATATTTTTCAGGGAGCAGAATATCTTCGGCGCCATTTGCGATACCGCACCATAAAGCGATATATCCTGCATTTCTTCCCATAACCTCAATAATACTGCAGCGTTCATGAGATGTAGATGTGTCGCGCACTTTGTCGATTGCTTCCATTGCTGTATTTACAGCTGTATCGAATCCAATCGTATATTCTGTACATGCGATGTCCAGATCAATCGTTCCAGGTACACCAACCGTATTAATACCTAAATTTGCAAGCTTCTGTGCTCCGGCAAAAGATCCGTCGCCTCCGATAACAACCAGACCATCAATTCCATGTTTTTTGCAGACTTCTGCGCCGCGTCTCTGTCCTTCCTCTGTGCGGAATTCAGAGCAGCGTGCTGTATAAAGAACAGTACCGCCTTTTGAGATTGTATCAGATACGTCTCTTGCTGTTAAATCTCTGATTTCCTCATTTAAAAGACCGTTATATCCTTTATAGATTCCTTTTACTTTTTTTCCTTCACTGAGTGCTTTTCTGACAACTGCACGGATTGCGGCATTCATTCCTGGGGCATCTCCGCCGCTCGTCAAAACTCCTATGGTATTAATTTCCTTTGACATGTCATTACCTCCTGTTTTTATAGGTCCCTATACCGATATCTTTACTCTATACTCCCTAACATTCTAATTCATTTTTCCGACATTTTCAATACTCTTTTCTACAACTTTTATATTCTCGCTTCCAAAAGCTTCCGCCAGTCTGCTTATCAGTGTCTCATCTGCATTTACCGACCATCCTTCCGGCAATCTTCGAATCGCCTTTGGATCTCGAATATAAATCACAACCGGATCTTTTCCGTCAGAATCCTTCAGAAAACTGTACAACTTTGTCTCCATCTTATTAAAAGCATCCATATCTGAGAACTGAATCCATAATTCTTTTGGTGTCTTCTCAAATGCCCATATCTTTTCACAGATCAGTTTACTTGCCCGATCCTCCTCACTGGAAACTTTTCCCTGTACAAATACCTTTGTGTCCTCCTCAATCAGATCGGCGTATTTTGCATAATCTCTCGGAAATACAACAACTTCTACATTTCCCACAAGATCTTCCAGAGTAAAAAATGCCATCGTCTTATTATTTTTTGTATATTTGATGGTCTTGGAGGCAATCAGTCCGCCTATAATCTCACGTTTTCCATCTATTACTTTTGAGTATCCTGTCTCTTCATCCAGCATAAAATCTGCTGTTACAGCTGAAATCCGACGTCTCCACTGCGCTTCATATTTTTCAAGCGGATGGCCGCTTACATAAATGCCCAGTACCTCTTTTTCAAAAGCAAGAAGTTCCTCTTTCTCATATTCCTCCACATCTGGAAGCTGAATTTCGTACTCTTTCTTCTCTTCCTCACCTGCAAAGTCAAACAGACTGAGCTGACCTGCAATCATAGTCTTCTTTTCTTTGTTTATACTGTCCATTAACCGTTCATAAACCATAAGAAGCTGCTTTCTTTTTGCTCCAAGACTGTCGAACGCACCTGCTTTGATCAGATTCTCTATTGCTCTTTTATTTACTTCCTTGTCAGAAACTCTGTCAATAAAGTCTTTCAGGGAAGTGAAGCTTCCATTTTTTCTCCGCTCTTCTACAATCTTATCAATCACTGTTCCGCCGACACTTTTGATTGCCGACAGACCATAGCGAATTGCTTTTCCATCTACGGAGAACGTTCTGCCTCCCTTATTGATATCAGGTGGCAGAATGGTAATTCCCATCTGACGGCATGTCAGGATATATTCTGCAACTTTTCCTGGATTTTCAATTACAGACGTCATAAGCGCAGCCATATATTCCACTGGATAATAATATTTCAACCATGCAGTCTGATAAGAGACAACCGCATATGCGGCAGCATGCGATAGTGATAGGTAAGTCTTCCGTTTCTTTGTGTTTCCGACTTTTCCCCCACTCCACACCGTACATGCACCTTTCAGCGCATACGGCGTTCCATCGATTTTAAAATTAAATCAATATGACTATATTGCGTTAGATACATATTGGTTATAGTATTCAGAGTGTCTTAGATCATCTACAACATTCATTTTTCCATCATTTCTTGCAGGCACAAGGCATCACCTCTTTCTTTTACAGATTGAGTGACTTTTTGGTCGTACTCGAAATCCTTGTTGTAGATTCGTTATTCCTATTATTTTAAAACCGACTTGTGCCCATTCCTCCACTCTCATTACAAGAGCTTCATAGGTTCGAACACTGCTTTTCAGCATTGATTCGGTTGCTTATTATTCTTCGTCAACCTATTCCTTTATAGGAACCCAATACCTTTCCTCGTACCGATAATTCTATCTTTACATTTATACCCTTAGGTGCCTAGCTCTGCTCCTGTTGGCTTGATAAGACCCGCCGACTCTAACTTGTCTTCGTCTTATATGGTTTTTCATAACAAATATTCTTACCAGACCACACCAACGATGCGTTAGCATCCCTATGAGTTTCCCCATAGGCTTCATATAGTTGCTTAAATTCGCTGGTTCGTCAGTTGTGTAAATGCCACAACATTCTCTCCATAGGTATTTTATAGACTCCCGACATATCATTAACCATGCCTTTCATAATCGCTTCACACAGGTGGGCTCTAACCTCTTTTGTGCCAATGTTACTATCGGTTATTACTGAGTTTAGGCTAACTTCTGCCGACTTCACCGAACTTCTGACCACTAATGTTTCCATTTATGCAGCCAGTCGGAGTATTAGAGGTGATGTTTCAAGGCGTTACTCTATCATTCCATCACTCGAATTATCAGTTCTCCTCCCGTTTAAGAGTGCTGCCTCTTTGTTTATTTAAAGGTAGAACGAGTCGAACATTTATTAAACGCATATCTTGCAAAATCTGTCATTTCATCAAAAATTTTGTTTGCTGTCTCTTCTGGAATTCCATTGCTGATACATCCCGGAACTCCTTCTTCCGGATTTCCATATACAAAATTCTGACGTTCCTTTGCCATGACTTCTGCTTTTTTCTTTGACATTGCTCTACGCACAAGATCGCTTCTTCCAAGTGTATAGCCTGCAAGATCACGGACAATTCTCATTACTTGTTATAGCGATAGGTAAGCCTTTGATATTATCTCCAGCTTTTCCCCCACTCCACACCGTGCATGCGAGTTTCCCCGCACACGGCGTTCCATCGCTGCAATTCCTGTTCATTCTATTCAAATAACCTAAAAAGATTATAAATCTATTCTTACAAGTTATCCATTAGATCATGAAATTCCGAGCCCTTTATGCTTTCATTATAAAATTCATCGAAGATGCTCTGCATATCATAATATTCGTTATGTCTCAAACTATCAATGCATTTTGTCTTTTTAGGCATAGGGTTCTCACTTCCTTTCTTTTGGATTGAAAGTGAGCCTTTTTAGTCATGCACGAAATCCCTATTTAAATTTGAATGAATAAATTAAGGTTAATTAACTTAGTTTTAATAATTGCAGCGACTTGTGGCCATTCCTCCATTCCCATTACAGAAACTTCACAGGTTCGACCACTACTTTTCAGCACTGGTTTGGTTGCTTATTATTCTTCGTCAACCTATAATTCTTTCGAATCACCCAATACCTTTCCTCGTTCCACAACTTCTATCTGTACATATTTCGTTAGGTGCTCAATATAGACCTGTTAGCTTGAATATGCCCGCCATTCGAAAATTTCGCATATTATGGTATTTCATAACCAAGATTCTTACTTTACCACACTAACACCGTTACAAGCGGCCCTGTATGTTTCCATACAGTCATATCTAGATCCTTTAAATTCTCGAGTTTGTCAGTCGTTATGACATACTCACCATAGAAACTTTATAGACTTCCGACATATCACAAACCATATCTCATACTTTAATCTTTCATGGCAGGTGGATTCCAGCCACTTTTGTACCAACCTTACTTGATTATTTCTTTAACTTAGGTGTGCTTCTGCCGACTTTACCGAGCTTCTAACATATCAGCTTTCGCTTTTATATGCTAGTCGGAGTATTAAAGAGTATGTTTCAGAGCGTTACCTCTTCATTCCATACTTCGAAGTTGTAGTTCTCCATTTTTCATTTCAATGCTTTGGCATTTAATCTGAACAACGTGCCTAGTCTTTGTTGATTTAAACTAGGAACGAGTCGCACCTTGATAGACAATACATCCGTATGTCGCTTCTAAAATAGGCTCCAGCTTCTCACAGTCGTATTTTATACTCTCCGGATGATTTTTTCCCTGAATATATTGTGGAATAAATTCCATCGGACCTGGTCGATAAAGAGAAATTCCTGCAATGATATCCTCCAGACTCTGCGGTTTGAGTTCCTTCATGAACCCCTTCATGCCGCCGCTCTCCAACTGGAAAATCCCTTCTGTCTTTCCGCTTCCGATCAGAGCCAGCACTTCACGATCATTATAATCAATATGATCGATATCAATCGTCTTTCCAGAGCTTTTCTCTGCCAGTTCTACTGCCTTTTGAATTACTGTCAATGTCCGCAGTCCCAAAAAATCCATTTTAAGAAGCCCTAACTCTTCCAGTGTTGTCATCGTAAATTGGGTTGTGATAGACCCGTCAGATGCTCTTGAAAGCGGAACATACTCATCCACATTTTTCTGGCTGATCACGACGCCTGCCGCGTGCATGGATGTATGGCGCGGTAATCCTTCCAGACGTTTTGCCATATCAATCAGCTTTTTCACTTGACTGTCTTCTTCGTACGCTTTTCGCAGTTCCATACTCTTTTTCAAAGCCTTGTCAATGGTGATATTCAGCTCATTCGGTATCATCTTTGCAATATTGTCCACCATCGCATACGGCAGATCCATCACACGTCCGACATCCCGAATGACACCGCGCGCAGCCAGCGTACCAAATGTCACGATCTGCACCACTCTGTCTTTGCCATATTTTTCTACCACATAGTCGATTACTTCCTGTCTTCTCTCAAAGCAAAAGTCGATATCAATATCTGGCATGGAGACACGTTCCGGATTTAAAAATCGTTCAAACAGAAGATCATATTTCATCGGGTCCAGTTTTGTGATATCCAACGTGTAGGAAACCACGCTTCCAGCTGCGGAACCTCGTCCCGGACCTACTATAATTCCATTTTCTCTTGCATAGTGAATGAAATCCCATACAATCAGGAAATAGTCGATATATCCCATCTCTTTGATGACGCCCAGTTCATATTCCAGGCGTTGAACTAACTCAGGCGTCGGATTTTCATATTTTCTTTCTAATCCTTCTCTGCACAGTTTATTCAGATATTCCCATGACGTATATCCATCAGGAACATCAAATTTCGGCAGTTTTGTCACTCCAAATTCTATTTCTACATGGCATCTTTCAGCAATCTTATTTGTATTTTCCAATGCTTCCAGAGCATATGGAAATAATTGTGCCATCTCCTCATATGACTTGACATAATACTGACCGCCCTCATATCGCATTCTGTTTTCGTCTGCCAGTTTTTTGCCTGTCTGGAGGCACAGCAGAATATCATGAGGTTCAGCATCTTCTGCATATGTGTAATGCACGTCATTTGTCGCTACAAGCGGAATGCCTGTATCCTGACTCAGTCTCAGCTGCTGCTGATTAACTGTCTTCTGGGTCGGTATGCCATGATCTTGAATCTCCAAAAAGAAATTTCCCTTTCCAAAAATTTCTTCATATTCAAGAGCAGATTTTTTCGCTTCCTCATACATTCCTCTTGTCAGATATTTCTGCACCTCTCCTGCAAGACAAGCGCTCAGAGCGATAATGCCTTCGTGATACTTGCGTAAAATTTCTTTATCGACACGCGGTTTGTAATAAAATCCTTCCACAAATCCTTTTGACACAATCTTCATCAAATTCTGATAACCTGTATTATTTTCAGCCAGAAGTACAAGATGATAATATCGGTCATCTCCTCCTGCCTCCCTGTCAAATCTGGAATTTGGCGCCACATATACTTCACATCCCAAAATAGGATTAATTCCAGCTGCTTTTGCCTCTTTATAAAAATCAATTACGCCAAACATCACACCGTGATCTGTGATCGCGGCGCTGTCCATCCCCAGTTCCTTGACACGGGCAACATATTCTTTTATCTTGTTTGATCCATCTAAAAGACTATACTCCGTGTGCGTGTGTAAATGAGTAAAATTCATCACTGCTCTCCTTTCTTATATTTTTTTACTTTCTGTTTTATTATTCATAAATCAACTGATCATGAAGAAAAAAACAGAGAAATTTTCCTGTTTCTAACAATAGAAACAAGAAGACTTCTCTCTATTTTTCTGCCATTTTTATCTTGGACTGACTATACAATTCTTTCCATCAAAATCATAATTCCTACTGCAAAGACAACTCCTGCTGCAAATGCCGGAGTGACCATCTTTACTTTTTTTCCATCTTCTGATTGTCTCTTCAGGAAAATCTGCTTCATATGATCTTCCGATCCGCAATGATGAACAATCCACAAAAATACACTAAAGGCAAGAACACCCATAATACAGGCAAACGTTGTATATCCCATCAGCATTTCTGTCAGATCTGCTCTTGTCACCTCCTGAAGAGCGGTCTCCCCCGCTGAATTGAACATCTGATTCTGAAACCACAAAGCTGCTACACTTTGCGCATTGAATGTAAAATGAGCAATCATGGAAGAAAAAATGCTTCCTGTCGCTTCAACCAGCAGCGCAAGGATCACTCCAAGCACAATTGCATAAGAAAACTGATTAAAATTCAGGTGCATGAATCCAAAGACTGCACCGCTGATCACAGCCGCTTTCAAAATTCCACCAGATTTATACAGCTGAAAATACACGCCCCGCACCATACACTCTTCTGACACAGCAGGTAAAACTGCCATCATCAACAAATTTAAGGCAAGTGTATTTCCTGTCATCTGCTGATCAATACCTGCCACCGCATTCTCCACAAACAGCATAGATACCAAGTTAATCCATGCCGTCACCGGAATCAGCAATATGGCAAATAAGATCACCATCAGCATCGTGGAAACAGAGATTTTGCGAAATGGAATCAGATGCAGTGGATTTGTTTTCGTGACAGCCAGACAGATTACAATCGGAATCCAGAACAACAGCTGAGAAACGATCAGATTCATCTCTCCTGAAAGCGATATCCCACTTCGCCCCATCCAAAAAGATACTGCCATCACAAAACATAGTGTTCCAAGGAACAGTCTGTTTGTATTTCTGACCGTTCTCTGTTCATTGCTTTGTTCTGTCATATCAATGCCTCTTTTCTTTTTTCTTCAAAAGAATATTAACCCATTTCTCATCTCTTCCGTCTCTTACATCATCACTGAGCCATGTTTCTAAAACTTCCATTTCTCTTTGTCTGCTCATCATCTCTTCCAGAGACTGAGGCGTATAATCATGAAAAAGACGATGATTTCGATATTCTTCCCCTTCCCCGTATTTAAAAGAAGCATATAAAATGCCTTCCGGCTTCAATGCTCTGCATACTTTCTGCATGATCTGATCCATCTCTTCTTCCGGCACATGGAGCAGAGAAGCACACGCCCATATGCCGTCAAATACTTCCTCAAAATCCATCTCATCAAATCTCATATTCAGGACTTCCTTGCCCATCGTAATCTCTGCAAGCTTACACATTTCAGCTGATCCATCCAGCAAAGTCACATAGCATCCAGCTTCCTCAAAAGCCTTTCCATCCCTTCCCGAACCGCATCCAAGATCAAGCACATCTGCATTTTCTGGAAGCAGCTCTAAAAACTTGTTTCGGATTTCGCTCATATCGACATCTACCGTGTTCTCATAATATACGTTTGCATATCGCTCATAATAATCTATTGAATCCAAAATTTCCCTTCTCCTTTTTCTGTATGATTTTATGCTTTTTATTATATCAGAATTCCCTCATAAGGTAAAGCCAGAGGGACACCAAAAGAATTATAAAGTCAAAAAGACCATATCCGGCACACATTTTCTGTGTCGGATATGGTCTTTTTCTTCTTATGTCAGGCAGAGTATCCTTCTCTGCATCAATTCTGTTTCGTTTCAGAACAGCCAAAGCTTATTTTACATTGCTGTTCATCATAAAATCAATCAGTTTATCGATATCTTCTTTTTCATGTGCTACAATTTCCAGCTCTGGAATTTCACCATTGGAGAAGATATTTGCCATAGAAACATACTGAGAAAGTTTGGATTTCAGATTTAATCTGTCTCCTTCTCCTGTAAGTAACTCTACCTTTCCTTTACAGCTGTCGATTACTTTGAAGAATTTATCAATGTCTGTGATGTTTTGTACCTTCATACAAATCTCTCCTTTCAAAAATCCCTTCCTGTTACGCCCTAACTATAACCTAATTTTCCTTTAAAATCAACTATATTTTGGTAATTTCGGAATATTTCCATACTTTTTTTTACTTTCCCGAAAACTGCTGTGATTATTTCACCATTCAGAAACCCTTTTTTCCTTATCTGTAGTGAGTTTCTGCCTATATTTTACTGGCACAGCAGATAAAACAAACCGGCTCATATGGAATTTTTTTCCAAAAACAGACTTTTATTTCTCTGCGATCGCCTCGATCTCAATCAAAACATCTTTCGGCAGTCTTGCCACTTCAACGCAGGAGCGGGCCGGATATACGCCTGTAAAATATTTTGCATAAATCTCATTGATCTTTCCGAAATCATTCATCTCTTTGATAAACACGGTTGTCTTTACTACCTTTTCTGCACTGCTTCCAGCCTCTGTCAAAAGATTTACAAGATTTTTAATCGCCTGGTCTGCCTGTGCTTCCACGCCCTTTGGAATTTCACCTGTTGCTGGATTTACAGGAATCACTCCTGACGTAAAAATCATTCCATTGATCTCAATTGCCTGTGAGTATGGACCGATTGCTGCTGGAGCCTTATCTGTGCTGATTGCTTTTTTCATTTTAGGTATCCTCCTATCTTTTGTCTTATATCATGATATTTTTCCTTTAAAAATATCATTTTCTTTTAAAAAATTATTTTCATTTTACTTTTCTAATTCTGTTTTCTGTAATTTCGATGCGTCCCTGCTTCAGGAGACGGCCTACTGCGCGTTTAAAAGCATTTTTGCTCAAGCCAAATTCTCTCTGAATAATCTCCGGAGAAACTTTATCGTTGAAAGGCAAAACACCTTCAAATTCCTCAATCACACCCATCACCGCTTCCGCATCTTCGTCAATCTGAATATATGCTTTTTCTCTCGCAGTCAAATCCAGAGATC
>ERZ506621.231-NODE-231-length-9545-cov-3.84015_pt1 | contig 9545 bp, 7 predicted proteins | sample MGYA00512402_ERZ506621 | MGnify/ENA metagenome assembly ERZ506621 | reverse complement strand
GACGCTCTTCCGATCTAAAATCTTATCAATAAGGAATATTTTTACGAATTTTGTTTTTAGGACAATCGAGAAATCGGTTGTCCTTTTCTTTTACTCGAAAGGAGGAGTTTTTTGATAACACAAACTTTAATTATCGCAGAAAAACCGAGCGTGGCGGCGACAATCGCCGCCGCGCTTGGCGCAACAGAGAAAAAGGACGGGTACATCAAGGGAAACGGCTATCTTGTTTCATGGTGTGTGGGGCATTTGGTACAGCTTGCGGAAGCTGCCGCCTATGGCGAGCAGTACAAAAAATGGAGCTATGACAGCTTACCCATTCTGCCGCAGGAGTGGCAGTACACCGTTGCCGCCAACAAAGGAAAGCAATTCAAAATCCTAAAAGACCTCATGCACCGCGCCGATGTTTCCGAAGTCGTCAACGCTTGCGACGCAGGGCGCGAGGGCGAACTCATTTTCCGCTTTGTCTATGAAGTCGCCGGGTGTAAAAAGCCTATGCGCCGCCTTTGGATTTCCTCTATGGAAGAAAGCGCAATCAAGGCGGGCTTTGCTTCCCTCAAAGATGGGAAAGCGTATGACTCCCTGTATTCCTCTGCCCTTTGCAGGGCAAAAGCCGATTGGATTATCGGTATCAATATGACCCGCCTGTTTTCCTGCCTGTATAGAAAGACGCTGAACGTGGGGCGCGTCCAGACCCCGACGCTTAAAATGCTGGTTGATCGGGACGCAGCCATTACGACCTTTAGGAAAGAAAAATATTACCATGTGAGCCTGTCCCTGTCCGGCGTGGAAGCCGCAAGCGCAAAAATCCACACCGCCGAGGACGCAGCAGCCTTGAAAGCAGCTTGTGAAGCGTCGCAGGCGGCTTGTGTTTCTGTAACCCATGAAAAGAAAAGCATAGCCCCGCCAAAGCTCTTTGACCTTACCTGCTTGCAGCGGGAAGCAAACCGCATTTACGGCTACACCGCAAAACAGACCCTTGATTTGGCGCAAGCCCTATATGAAAAGAAGCTGCTTACCTATCCGAGAACAGACAGTAGCTATCTTACCGACGACATGGGCGATACGGCGGCGGGGATTACCGCCCTGCTTACCGGGACATTTCCCTTTATGCGGGGGGCAGCCTTTACGCCGGAAATCTCCCGTCTGCTGGACAACAAAAAGGTGTCCGACCACCACGCGATTATCCCCACGATGGAAATTGCAAAAGCCGACCTTGCCGCGCTGCCGGAGAGTGAGCGAAATATCCTTACTCTTGCCGGAGCGCGTCTTTTGATGGCTTGCGCCGAGCCGCATATCTTTGAAGCGGTTACGGCGGTTCTTTCCTGCGCCGGACAGGAGTTTACCGCAAAGGGAAAAACAGTGCTTGCCGCAGGGTGGAAAGACTTGGAACGCCGTTTTATGGCGACGTTAAAAAAGAAAACCGATACCGAGGACGACGAGGAAAACGCCCTTTCGCTGGACGTGCCGCCCTTTACCGAGGGACAGACCTTTGACAACCCACAAGCGGCGGTAACGGAGCATTTCACGACGCCGCCGAAGCCCCATAACGAAGCGTCGCTGCTCTCTGCTATGGAACGCGCCGGGAATGAGGAAACCGACCCGGACGCGGAACGCCGGGGGCTTGGAACACCCGCCACCCGCGCCGCTATTATTGAAAAGCTGGTAAAAGGCGGCTTTGTGGAGCGCAAAGGGAAACAGCTCATTCCTACCAAAAGCGGGACCGAGCTTGTTTGTGTTCTGCCGGACGTACTCACTTCCCCGAAACTGACCGCCGATTGGGAAAACAATCTGACGCAGATTGCAAAGGGACAGGCAGACCCGGACAGCTTTATGACGGGGATAGCCGAAATGACACAGGGGCTTGTAAAGACCTATCCTTTTCTTTCCGACAAAGAAAAGGAGCGTTTCAAAGAGGAAAAGCCGGTGATCGGCAAATGCCCCCGTTGCGGCGCAAATGTCCATGAGAGCAAGAAAAACTACTACTGCTCAAATCGGGACTGCGCCTTTACCATGTGGAAGAATGACCGTTTTTTTGAGGAACGCAAGGTAGCCTTTTCTCCAAAAATTGCCGCCGCCCTCTTAAAAGACGGGAAAGCAAAGGTTAAGAAGCTGTATTCCCCGAAAACAGGCAAAACCTATGACGGGACAATCCTGTTAGCCGATACGGGCGGGAAATACGTCAACTACCGAATTGCAATCCAGAGGGACAGAGAAGTTACGCAGCAAGCATAGGAAAGGGGTACCCTTTCCGTAAAAATCCCCGTTTTCGTCTGCTGACGATTGCGGGGATTTTTGCTTGTTGGGAAGTGTCCCAAACCCTCTTGAAAATCAACGAAGAAAGGAGCTAACGAATGGAACAACCTATTTTAAGCGGCTATCTTTCCAATCTTGGGAAGTACACCGAGGGCAGACCTGCAGGCGAATGGGTAACATTCCCCACGACTGCCGCGCATTTGAAAGAAGTCTTTGAACGTATCGGGATTGATTTCCGAAATTATGAGGAATGGCACTTTACCGAATTTCAATCCGCTGTCCCCGGTTTGACGGAGCATTTAAGCGAGTATTCCCACCCTGACGAGCTGAACTATTTAGCGAAGCTCTTGGAAATGCAGTTTGATGACGACAGGGAAAAGTTTGTTGCCGCAATGGAACATGGCGACCATACAAGCAGTTTGCAGGAACTTATCAACCTTGCACAAAACCTTGATTGCTATTGGCTTTATCCGTCCGTCCACAACGAGGAAGAATACGGGCATTATCTGATCGACGAGCTGGACGAATTGGAGTTGCCCGACGAAGCAAAAAAGTATTTCATGTATGAGGAATACGGACGGGACGCTTCTATCAACGACGACGGTATGTTTACCGAACGTGGTTATATCTACAACAACAGAAACACCTTTACAGAATGGTATGACGGACGCGACGTGCCGAAAGAATACCGGGTAACGCCGCAGCCCCCGCAACCGGAACGCAGCGAAGCAGAACGGACAGACTTTGACGCGGCGGCTACTACGCTTCCCGCCACCGAGCCGCGCCCGATTATTCCGCTGATCCTCTCGGCAGACAACCCCGCCGACAAGATGAAAGAGATTACCGACCGTCTGGAACAGGGCATTATGGGCGCGTTTGAAAGTGAACGGTATGCGGAGTATTTGCGTACCATGTCAAAGTTTCACGATTACAGCCTGAACAACACAATCTTGATTGCCATGCAGGGCGGCAGTCTTGTAAAGGGCTACCGTCAATGGGAAAAGGAGTTTGACCGCCATGTAAAGCCCGGAGAAAAGGCAATCAAAATCCTTGCCCCCGCCCCTTATAAAGTCAAGAAAGAACGGGAGAAAATCGACCCCGACACGCAAAAGCCCATGATTGGTGCAGACGGAAAGCCGGTTATGGAAACGCAGGAAATTACCATACCCGCCTATAAGGTGGTATCTGTCTTTGATGTGTCCCAGACCGAGGGAAAAGAGCTGCCCGGCCTTTCTGTTTCCGAGCTGATGGGCAACGTGGAACAGTACCAGGACTTCTTTGCAGCTCTTGAACGGACTTCCCCCTTTGCTATGGGCTTTGAAGTATTAAGCGGCGGCGCAAAAGGACGCTGCTATTATGAAGAAAACCGTATCGCAATCAATGAGGGTATGAGTGAATTGCAGAATATCAAAACTGCAATCCATGAAATATCCCATGCCACCATGCACGACACCGGCCCGGACGACCCAGCACGCCCCGACCGCCGTACCCGTGAGGTACAAGCGGAAAGTGTTGCGTATGTTGTCTGCCAGCATTACGGGCTTGATACGTCCGACTATTCTTTTGGTTACGTTGCCGGGTGGAGCAGCGGAAAAGAGCTTGAAGAGCTGAAAGGCTCTCTTGAAACAATCCGCAGCACCGCCACAAAGCTAATCGAAACCATAGACAGGAATTTTGCGGAAATTCAAAAGGAAAAAGCCGCCGTACAGGAACAGGAAACGCAGCCTATCCAGCAGGAGCCGGAAACCCCTGTCTTTGATAAGCTGTCCCCCGAACAGAAACAGGAACTTTCCGGCACCGTAAAAGATACCCTGCAAACCTTGATTGAAATGGATATGAAGTCGCGGGGCGAGGTCACAGGCAATACCCTTGAAGCAATCGCGGCGCAGGGCTATTCCTATGTGGACGGGCAGCTTGTAAAGGCAGAGCCGCAACCCGAACAGGAGCCGCAGCAACCGGCAGCGCAGCCGGAACAGGTAATGCCGGAAGCCACACCGCCGGAAGCGACGCAGACCACAGCAACCTACTACACTATCAACGAAGCCGCAGCCCGACGCGCTAAGGAAATGAACAGCTATTCCGACTACAAACCCGGCAGCGCAACGGCAGAATACCGCAGCTATGTAGACGAAGCCGTACAGCTTGCCGAGCGTCAGAAAGCGCGGGTAGACCCGATGTACCATGAGAAAATAGACAGTCTGCTTGATACCTACGCCCGGAAACTTGCGGCAAATATGAACAAGGGCTATGAGATCGACGCCCGCGTTCCCTCTATCTTGATTGCGGGCGGCTCTAATTTCCCTGTACGCAAGAAAGAAAAGCAAAACGCCGCCCGTGACACCAACTACCGGGAGTGGCAGGATATTCAAGGCTTGCTTGACAAAATCCGCAGTACAGGTATGGGCGGTATCAGCGCGGACGACCCGCAGGCGGTTCAAAAGCTGGAAAAGAAACTTGCGGGATTGGAGAAAGCGCAGGAAACCATGAAAGCGGTAAACGCCTATTACCGCAAACACAAGACCCTTGACGGTTGCCCCCATTTGTCGCCGGAGCGTATCGAGAAAATGAAAGCGGATATGTCGAGCCAGTGGCATATTGAGGATAAGCCGTACCCTACATGGGCGTTATCCAACAACAACGCGGAAATCCGGCGCGTGAAAGAGCGTATCAAATCCCTTTCGCTGCAAAAGGAAATCGGCTATGTCGGCTGGGAGTTTGAGGGCGGCAAGGTGGAAGCAAACACCGAAGCAAACCGCCTGCAAATTTTCTTTGACGAAAAGCCGGACGCAGCGACGCGGGAAGAATTGAAATCAAACGGTTTTCGCTGGTCCCCCAAAGCCGAAGCGTGGCAACGTCAGCTTACCGACAACGCCTACTATTCTGCAAACTACATCAAAGCCATACAGCCCCTTACCGGGGAAAAGCCCACCGACTTGCAGCGGGCGCATATCCAGCGGCAAAAGGCAGCTTCACAGGAAAAGCCCACGCCGGAGCCAATCTATAAGGTACACGCCAACCCCGGCAGCGACAGCCGGGATAACCTGTATTTCTTACAGGCATATTTCCCGCAGGAGGACGGAAAGGCAAAAATCGGGGACGTGCTGTATATCGGGACACCGGAGAAATGCCGCGAACTGATGGCGCAGCTCAACGCCAGAGAGCTGACGCAAGGCGAAGTAAAGGAACTGTATGCACAGGCGCAGAACGCCGAGCAGGACAAGGACACCTTTTCCATTTATCAGCTAAAGCGCGGGGACGAAACAAGGGACTTGCGTTTTGAGCCTTACGACCGCTTACAGGCGACGGGACACGCCGTAGACCGGGCAAATTATGAGCTGATCTACACCGCGCCCCTTGCGCCGGACACTTCCCTTGAAGATATTTACACCCGGTTCAATCTCGACCACCCCGCCGATTTTAAGGGGCATAGTCTTTCCGTTTCCGATATTGTGGTACTTCATCAAAACGGCAAGGACACCGCCCACTATGTAGACAGTATCGGCTATCAAGAGATACCGGAGTTTTTCAAGAGGCAGGCGCAGCAGCTTACCCCCAACGAACGGGAAACAGGCGAAACAATCCGAACACCGCGAGGGGCGTTCCATGTAACGGACATGAGCCGTGAACAGATGGAAGCCGCCGGATATGGTTTTCATCATCAATCCGAGGACGGAAAATATCTGATTATGGGCAATGGCACGCGGGCGTTTGCCATTGCCGCCGAGCAGCCGGAAAAGGTCAATCCCTTAAAGCACATTGAAGATACCGTAGAGCAGAACGACAACAACTTTGACGGTATTATCAACAACACACCCCAGACGCCCACCGTTGGAGAGCTGGAGCAAAAGGCAAAGGCAGGCGAGCCGATCTCCCTTGTGGATTACGCCGCCGCAATTAAGGCAGAAAAAGGACGCGGCAGCGATAAAGAGGAAAAGCCCTCTATCTTGGCGCAGCTTCGGGCAGAAAAGGAACGGGCGGCGCAGAAAAAGACCGTAAAGGCGAAAAATCACGAATTGGAGGTATGAGTATGGTACAGTTTACCGTTGAAGAAACAAACCTGTTGAGCATTTACCACGAGGGCGGCAAGGCGCAGCTTATGGAGAACATGACCGCCGCGCTGCCCGATATGGACGCGGATATGCGGGAGCTTGCAAGGCGCACCCTTTCCAAAGTGGACGCTTTAACCGATGAAGAATACGCCGAGCTTGCCGTATATGCCGCTGATGAAGCATGAGCGCGGTAAAGCGGCTGACGCCGCCGCAAAGCCGGAAAGTCAATGCCCTTGTAAAACGGGAGTGCTGCAACTGCGTGGGCGGCAACTGCCTGTTGCTGGACGACGGGGACGAGTGTGTTTGTCCGCAGCTTATTTCTTATTCGCTGCTCTGCAAATGGTTTCGCGTCGCTGTACTTCCCGCCGACAAGCTCCTGTATGCGGAGCTGATGAACACCGAGGACAAGAAACGGTGTACCGAGTGCGGCGCGTTCTTTGCGTCCAGCTCTAACAGCGTCAAATACTGCCCGGAGTGCCGCAAGCGGATCACCCGCAGACAAGCCGCCGAGCGTATGCGAAAAATGCGCTCCCTGTTACGCGATAGGGGCGCAAAAAGCCTTGTATAGCGCGGCTCTGACAGCCGCTTTCTCATAGGGCAAGGGCTTAATACCTTTTCCCTCAAAAATAGCGTTCTACTGCGTAACACCTTTTCCTGCACCCATAGAAAACCGGGGCGCGGCAGCCGATTGTGTGGTCACCGCGCCCCGGTTCATTTTTATTTACTGACATGGGTTACACCCTTGCTTAATAGAAGGCGCATAAAATTGTTGATTTGTTTTCCAGAGAACTCTGCAAATTCTTCAATGTTATTCATAACATATTTCACGGGAGTATAGTTACCAACGCTCATGGTTAGCACAGTAGCGCCAGAAACTTCTTTATAAGCAAGTTTTCCATCCTTAACATAAGGAACTTTGGCTGTTGTGTTCTTTTTATATGGATACAGGTCTGATAATTCACTTGGTGCTATACCATGAACGAAGCACGTTCTATATTCGTTTGCCTTTTTGTATATTTCATCTTCGGCTGTATTATACAAAAAATCATAAAGATCTTTTTGGTTACTTTTTAGCCATTTCATTACGGAACTTCTCATACGCATATCGTTTTTTATGTCCAAATCAAAATATATATTTACAATATCAATTATATTGTCCCAAAGAGAAAAGTATTTCAAATATATGTTTTCTGCATAATGATTAAACCAAAAACGTCGCATATAGTGTTCTTCTTCAAAATCCGGATCATATTCAACGGATTGACCCTTGGTACCAGGTGAAATATACCATCTATCATCTGGAATGCCTTTATCAAAATAGTGCTTACACAAAACGTAGGTAATTTCCAGAGCCCCCACTTTATTGTTATGACCTGTAAATGCTTCCATCAAACGCGGATAAAGCATGATGTATTTCTCGTAATCTTTCAAAAGGGCTTCATCGAGTCGCATACTTTCAAAATGCTCTGTCGCTAATAGATTGTCCCATTCTTCTTGAGATGGCATTTCAAATGATTTTTTAATATCGACTATCATTTCGATCTCCTCTTATTCAGGTATTATTTGTGCTAAGTCATCCTCAACATCTATCCCGTATGCTTTTGCTATTTGTCCTACCATTACACCAAAAACGCCGCGAAGTTCTCCTACTGCTGATGTAAAAATCCAATTATCAATGTTTCCATTTTGGCAAGCATGACAACGAAACTCTTTACGGTCTGGACATTTGCTCAAGAATCTATTACAAGCATTACGCATAGCTCTAACATAAGAATTAAGTTCTGACTTTTCATCTATTTGTTGGAGTTCAGATGTAAGATAATTCTTTATTTCTGTAACTGATGTAATACAAGGACATACAGACTCATATTCGTATGCCGAATATAGCACCCTACGCGGTTCTAAAAAAATAATTATCCGTCTGGCTATGCTGCGCTCTGTATCAACGGGATTCCATGATATTCCAAATACAGGACAGCTAATGCCTGTAAGTCTGTTCAATATTTCTGAAAACCTCAACTAATCACTTCCTCTTTTATCTTCATTAAAAATTGTAGCATGGATATGTAAAAAAATCCACCCAAAGCCTTATTCCCGTTCTGCTTCTTTTTCGCGTTCCAGCGGACGCTCCATTTTCAAAATGCTGTCAACATTCCGCTTGATAACGTCGTATTCCTTGACCTGTTTTTTGCGCTTGCCATACTCGGCGTACAGGGCTTCTTTTTGCTCTTGCAGTTTGACATACTCCGCTTGCAGTGCGGCAACGTCGGGAAGTTTGGAAACGCCCGCCGCCTTTAGTGTTTTTGCCGCTGCTTCATGCAAAATGATTTCGCGCTCATGGGCTGCCCGGTAGCTGCCCTTATTTTTTGCCTTGCGGTATGCGTCATAGGCAGGCTTTGTCTTTTGATAGGTGGTAATGTTCTTGATAAGCACCGCCATATCGGAAAGCCTTGTTTCCACGTTCTTTAGTGTGAATGCTGCCTGTTCGCTTGCCGCTTGGACTTCCGCAATTTTGGCGGTCAAATCCGCATACTGTTCAATCCCATGCGCTGTGAGGAAATTATACGTTTTTGCCGCTTGTTTCAGATTGTAGATTTTTGCCCATTGCTCATAGCCCCGGCTCTGCGCCGCCTTGATACTGTTCTCAATGTCAATAAGCAGACTGACGCCCCGATCTGTTTTCGGGGCTTTTTCTGCGTGGGTACGCTTGCCCTCTATCCGTTCCCGGATTGCTTCTTCGGTGTAGTCTGCGCCAATGGTTTTTAAGCGGGTAAATCGCTCCTGTCCCGGCACAAGGCAGGACACATACTTTCCGCGCTTTATCTCATAGCCCAACCCTTGCAGACGGGATAGCAATTCCTCAAAGCTGCTTACTTGCGGGATAAGGGTATCAACGGCAATCTTTAGTTTTGCCTTTGCGGATTTCTCCTTGTGGTATGCAGCATAATTTTTCCCCCTGCTGCCTTTCTCCGGCACAACCACCGACAAGCCATTTTCCCGGCACAGCCTGTCACTGATGTTGCGTATGCCGTAATAGCTGCGCTTGTTGGAAACATACTTGTGGTGATCTACAAAGTTGACCGCGCAAAAAATGATGTGGTTATGGATATGTCCCTTATCAATGTGCGTCGTCAAAACGTATTCATGCTGCCCCTTTGTTACTGCGTCGGCAAGTTGCCGCCCGATCTCATGGGCTTTTTCATAATCGACTTCCCCGGCTCAAAGGATTGTATCAAGTGATGG
>ERZ506621.229-NODE-229-length-9591-cov-3.85917_pt1 | contig 9591 bp, 5 predicted proteins | sample MGYA00512402_ERZ506621 | MGnify/ENA metagenome assembly ERZ506621 | reverse complement strand
TGCAGATCATCAAGATCGGCGAGAAGGGCATCGACTTCAAGCTGCTCGAAAAGCTCAACTGAATGTTTCGCCGAATAGAAACGGCATAGAGAGCATAAATGCCGCCCCGCGCGTATCGCGCGGGGCGGCTTTGTCTTTTTATGAGATGCAATAAGACGCAGCGCGGCAGGCGGTAAGGCTCATGGCCAGTGCGGCGGGCACAGAGGATGCGGAATTGCTGCATAATTTACGGGAATTCCATACAGCAAAGAAGACTGAGCCGTTGAAAAGCTCGCAAAAAGGTGTTATCATTTCGGGGTACGGAAAGGACTGCGATTTGGCGCGACAAATCAAACGGAACGTGGGGCGCAAAAATGTACGAACAGTTCGCAAATGTTAATGATTAAATGCTTTTTGTGATATCATATCTTGACATTATGTTATCAATGTGTTAAACTGAATGAGAGAAATTTTATCGAATCGTGAATGACTGTGTCGGAATATGGTTGAAAGATCTCAGCCCGAGGTTTTTTCCGAACACAAAGCTGCCGCGCTGCAGCAATTCGAGACTGTCGTTCGGCGCGGCAGGACATTTTCATGGCACGGCGGGGCGTTTGCCCGGGTTGCAGTGCCGTTGATATTCGGAGGACATCCCATGCGTAGAAGCGGTATCGATCATACTTTGCTGAAAAAGCTTTCGGCGGCCGTGATGGCGATCGCCTTGCTGCTGTTTGCCGCGGCTTTGCTCATTCCGGGCGCACGGCTCACGGCGTCGGCCGAGTCGCTGTATATCCGCAAGATCGTTTCGGTGGTGTACGACGATTCCGGAAGTATGCTGGGCGAAAAGAATGCCTATGCCAACTACGCCATGCAGGCGTTCTGCGGCATGCTCAACGCCGAGGACACGCTGTATATCACCTACATGAACGCATCTAAGGACAGTTCGGCGGAGGACGGTTTCCGCGCAGAGAAGGTCGATCTGTCCGCAGGGGGCATCCAGAATTCCATCGACGCCATCCGAAGACACGGTGCCAACGGCGGCACGCCGTTTGAATCGGTCGAAAGTGCGTATAACCTCTTAAAGCGGGAGCAGGATGCGGACAACAACCCCAACACGCAGTATTGGCTCGTTGTCATCACCGACGGCAGCTTTTCGGGACAGAGCAAAGAAGATCTGGACAGAAAATTTACGGAGTATGCCGAGGGCACGATGCCGAACGGTACGCATCCTCAGATCACCTTCCTCGGGATCGACAGCGCGATCGCTCCCGATGAGGACGAGAACAGAGGCATTTATACCTATACGGCGCAGAATGCGGCGGGCATCACCGATGCCATGAATGATATGGCGGACAGGATCTCCGGCAGAACGCGCCTCTCTTCGGACAGTATCCGGCAGGTCAGTTCCGATACGATCGAAGTGTCGTCTATCATTCCCCTTCTCAACATCGTTCTATTTACACAGGGAACGGATGCGGCGGTTACTTCCGCTTCCTATTCGGGCGGCAGCACGCTTCCCATTGTCAGGTCCGCCTCGCTGCGGTCTTCCGAGGGCCTGAGCGGCGATCCTCTTGTGGGCGGAACATTCCTTGTGGGCGATTCCCGGCAGACGATCGGCTCGGGCTCCTACCGCATCACGTTCAGCGGCCCCGTTTCGCTCGATGAGATCGTCGTATTGTTTGAACCAGCGCTCGAAATGCGCATGACGATCGGCATCAACGGCAGGGAGATCACCGACCTCTCCGTGTTGGACGATACGGTAAAGGGCGATAAGCTGTCCGTTTCGTGCAAAGTGTACGAAAGGGGCACCGATACCGTCATCGCCCCCGACCTTCTCCCGCCCGGCACCCTCTTCGAGATCGCCGTATATGAGAACGGCACCCTGGCCGGGCAGGTGACCGACAGCGGGATGCAGCTTTCGGACTTCGAGCTCGATGCCGTAGAGACGCAGATCAGAGCGTCTGTGACCATCGAAGGCTTCCGGCCCATCGAAGTCTCGGCGTCTTTTCAGCCGCTCGAAGAGCCCAGGATCGCCTATACGGTGTCGGCAAGCTTCGGCGGCGGATCGAGTGTCCACATCGATGATATCGGCAGCGGAGCATTGAGCATTCGCTTCACGGTCTATGCCGACGGCGTGCCCGTGACCGACCCCGATGTCGTCCGCAGTCTTTCGCCCGTCATCACGGCCGCTCCGGAGGGCTGCACGGGGACGGTCTCCTATGCCGACGACGGAACGATCGTGTATGAGCCGACGCAGGCCGCCGCTCCCGACGGCGCCGTGGACAGCTTCGGCGTGGAAGTCACCTGCACGCTTATCAACGGTGCCTCCGCCTCCGAGACCTTCACGGTGTTCCTGGTCAAGTATGAGATCTTCCCCACCGACGCCGTCGGGCAGGTCAAAAAGACGGGCTTCTATCAAAATGACACGGGCGTTTCCTTCTATGTCACGCGGGACGGCGTCAGGCTGGACAAGGCCGCCATCGAGAACGAGATCGCCGTCTCGTTGAACAAGGCACATTCGTCGCTGCTTCTGAATACTTCCGTCTCTGCCGACGGCACGGTGACCGTCGTTCCCTATTCGGACGAGGAGCACGTGGTCAACTTCGGCAGTTGGTGGGGCAACTGGGTGTATTACTTCCTTCTCAGCGGGAGCGACGTGGTCGTCACGCTGGATACCCCCTACGGCTCGGCAGACGCCGTGATCGACGTGGTGGGGGAGAGCGCTCCCTATCAGCTGCTCAACGTATATCTTCCGCTGCTCGTGGAGCTCGCCATCGCGGTATTCCTTGCGGTATGGATCAAGCTCATCGTCCAAAAGCCCCGCTTCCCCAAGGGCGCAAAACTTTATTCGTTTGTTGTGGGGAGGGGAAGTGATGATTCTCGTGTCATTTCCAATGCAAATTGCATAGAACTTGGCGTATACAACAAAATATGGTGCTGCGGCAGATGGAAGTTCAAGCGTGAGCCCGATGATATCGATAAAGGCATCCCATTTCGCGCCGCAAGAGATGAAAAAATTGAGTATACGGGCGGCGGAACGCTGGTTCGGGTAAATTTAACAAACGCAAATCTGATGCGCGGGGACAATGGGGACGCCGAGAAGGCAGAGAGATTGTACGAGAGGCTCAACGCAGGAGGCGAACTGACTGCCGGTCTCACGGCGCGCAATCAGGGGCAGGAAAACGCCTCCGAAGCCGAAGACAGCCAAAGAAGGAAAGGTAAGAGCGCAAAGAAGGGCTTCTTTCCAAACATGTTGCGTGACAAATTTTATATCCTTTCCGATCGGGGTGATCTTGAAAATGCCAATGACGTAACGAGCATCACAAGCGGTACGCTGTATCTCTGGACAAAGAATAAGAAAATAAAATAAAATATATTTGGAGGGAAATGAAAATGGCACAAACTTTATTGCTGGGTCTCGGCGGAACGGGCGCCCGCATCGTCAACAGGGTCGTCAAGGAGCTGCACAAAAACGGCAAAGAGATCAACAATGGTGAGATCTGCTGTGCCGTTTTGGACACGAACGGAAACGACAATGAAGAGATCATGGGGAGCGGTACCGGTGTTCCCGTGATCCCGACGAGCGCCTCGAAAACTGTCCGTGAATACATCAACGAGTACAGCTCCCGTACGGACATCGAGGAGTGGTGCCCGACATCTCCCGAATTTCTGAGAGAGAGCATGGTAGACGGCGCCTCCGAACTTCGCATCAAGTCGAGGATCGCCTTTATGGACTGCGATCTCTCGGGCAGGCTGCAGAGGGAGCTGGGCTTCCTTCTCAACCGGGTGCGTCAGAGGGATCCTCAGGCCAAGCTGAGGATCATGATCGTCTCGTCCCTTGCGGGCGGCACCGGTTCGGGCATGTTCATTCAGGTGGCGCTCTGGCTGAGGCGCTTCCTCCGCGGCATGCAGATCATGATCCGCGGCATCTTCGTGCTCCCCGATGTCTTTATCGGGACGATGCGGGACATCTCGGCCAATGCCGCCACCAAGCAGCGCCACTATGCCAATGCGTATGCGGCGATCAAGGAGCTCAACGCCATCTCCAAGGTGCTGAAGAGCGCCACCTTTAAGCTCCCCGATAGGATCACCATCGGCGATCTCTTCGACAGTGAGCGCGACGCCGGCGGCGGTGGTCTGGGAGAGGACGTGAAAGTATATGACCTCGCCTTCTTTATCGACTATGAGGACGCGAACAGGATCACCCTCGAAAGCATTTCGGCATATGAGAGCATGGCGGCACAGCTCGTCTACATGCAGCTCTATTCCCCGATGAAGGACGATATGTATTCCGAGGAAGATAATCTGTTTATGGTGAACGTGCAGAGCGAAGACCCGCTGTACGGTTCTTGCGGCGTTGCCAAGGCGGAATACCCCGTAGAGAGCGTCAAGGAATACTGCAGCATCCGCGCCATGCAGGATTCCCTCGCCACCGGCTGGGGCAGGATCGACAGCGAGATCGAAGTCGATTTGAAGGAACAGCGGCGGAAGGAGCGCGACAACGAGCCCGTCGGCCGGTATATCGAGCCCCGCAGCGAATACATCCGTCATTTTGACGAATATACTTCCGTCAAACCCGACGAGGCCGGCCGCGACCGCTTCTTCCTCTCCATCGCCAAGGATGTGAAAAACGAGGAGCGGAGACGCGATGCGCTCGGCAATCCCACCGTCATCTACAGGGACAAGATCGAAGATTTTGTAAATGCTCTGAACGACGGGCTGATCGAAGATACGGTGAAAAAGTACGGCGACCTGCAGGAGCTCTCTGCGAGGTTCGATGATACGAGGCGGGACGGCTATCTCTCGCTGAGCAGAAGCGAGCAGGACCTTGAAAAGTTTGCCCGCTTCGACGACATGCAGATCAAACGAGCGATCAAAGAGTTCGAAGACAATGTGGAAACGTACGCGTCGGAGGTCGTAAACGCCATGTGCCCGTACAGCATGGGCGATGTGAATGCGGCGAACGCGTGCTCCGTATATGGGCTGTTGACGAAGGGCGAAAGCGGAGAGAGCCGCGTATTCGTCCACCCCGTCGCGGCGAGATATCTGCTCTATAGGCTGGTGGCCAAGCTTCGGGAGCTGGGCAATGATTTGACTCCCGAAGAGACCAAGAAAGAGGCCGAGGAATACGGCGATACCAATCGGGTATTTGATAACAAGGCGACTTCTCGGACCGAGAAGACCCCTTCCGATTACCTCCGCAGCAAGGCGTGGTATCAGCTGAGGAAGGGCTTCCTGGACGACTTCAAGAGAGCGTATTTCGACTACATGGCGGGGGTACTTCCCATATACATTCAGTACGAGGTCGATATTTTAAAGAGTTACGTCTACAACCAGCTCATCGGAAGATTGGAGGGGCTCATCACCAAGTTTGAGGAATTCTTCCGCTCGTTCGACGGTGTCCGGAACACGCTCGACGGCATGCTCGATAAAAACATCGGCGAAACTAAGCAGGACAGCGGCAGGACGGCCTATGTGCTCGGCGGCAAGGAGAGCAAGGAGAAGATGTACCGCTCGCTGCGGTTCAGAAATATGAGCGATTCTGCCATCAACAAGAGCGTGATCGACACGCTGTACGGCAGCTTCTGCGCCCAAAACCGCCCCGACAATCCCCACAACGCCGAATACAGAGACCTCAGCGTGACTTCTGCCTTCATCGAGCAGACGCTCGCCTCCTTTGCGGGGGAGATCGAGGAGGATCCCGAAAACCGCGAACTCATCGATCTGGATATCTATACGGCCATCGGCAGGGAGAACGAGGTCAACGGATACAGATACGGGCAGACCTATGACGAGGCATTCAAGAACTATTCCGAAAACCTCAGGGCAAAGGCAGCCGAGTTCATCACGCTGGACAGAAATGTTGAAAGGAACGCCAACGGTGCCGCGGCGCTCCGTTATAAAGTGTTCTGGGGCTTCAGTCCCCTGCTTAAGGATATCAGTGCTGCCGCCGTACGGTCTCTCGGCGTAAACGAGGACCTTCAGGCAGACGAGGCCTATCCCAAGAACGAGCTCTGCTGTTACAGGGCGGTGTACGGCGTCAAGGCGGAGGGCGTCCTCAAGTTCCGCGAGCTGGACGACCCTGGCTGCTACTATCGGTACTATAATACCGTCATCAGGGAAATGACGCTCGCCGCCGGTTATCGGGGCGACGAGGCCCTGGTGGTAACGCCCCATCTCGACAAGCGTTGGCACAAGATCCTGCCGAGCATCAGCGCGGAACGGCGCGCCGAGAGCGAAGATGCGTTCTATCATGCGTTCTGGCTTGCCATCGCATACGGGCACGTGTATGCCAATAACGGCAAACTTTTTATCAGTCACTCCGAGGGGGACAGATTACTGCCGCCCGTCCCCATCACCGAAAACGGTCGCAGAGACGGCAGACAGCTCCGCGCGACTGAAGTTGCACGGCTCATCCAAACGCTCCGGTCGGATATGATCTTTATGAACTCCGATATCCCTTCTCTTGAGGAAATATATCAGGACGATATCGCCAGAGTGTCGACTTATGCCAGAAGCGAGGTGATGCGCGGGCTCACGGAGCAGTCGGAGCTCAATCCCGTAAGGCTCATGCTGCGCCTGCAAGCGTCCGCCAATCAGGACGGGAATGTCGCGTCCTCGCTCCTTGCAGGGCTCGAGAAGATCGCGGCGGAACTTGCGGAGCACAGGGATGTCAGCCGTGAGGGCGACAGCCTCGAAAAGTCCAAGTACTATGTCTGCCGGATGATCTACGATTCATTCTCGGACTCCGGGGATAAGGAGAGGGCTTTCTACCACTGGGTGAGAAAATTTGCCCAGTATAACCTGAAAGAAACCGGCAAACCTGCCGGCGGCGGGGAAGGAGAAACGGGCGAAGGCGGTGCGCCCGAAGACGGCGCGGACGAAGACATCTGAGGATCTTGCAGCCGCATGTCTTTAAAGAGCTGCGCGAGAGGGGTTCTTTTCGAGCCCCTCTCAGCCGCTTTTCGCTCAAATCGGAGAGAGTATGCATACATTTTTTATCAATACCTCCAAAACAGAATTCAAACCATACGATGTGCTCTTCGATATCCATCTCGAGAACAAGACACTCGTCACCATGCAGTGCCCTCTCGGCGACTGGTGGGATGAAGAGAAGGGCTACAGGGCGTGCGTTAAGACGATGGGCAACATGATCGACGGCTACGTCGAGCTCAACAATGCCTTCAACGTCATTCTGTACGTCGACCTGACGGAGAACGCAGGCTACACCGCCATTCCGAGGGATCCGATGAATCAGCGCGAGCGCGAAGAGTACTGCGAGGCGCTGCAGCGGATTTACAGATACCTCTTCCTTCAGTCGATGACGCACGACCTCATCGAAGAGGGCAGGGAGCCGAAGAGCGTGCTCATCATGTTCGGCGTGGACAAGAAGCACGAACACGGAGGTGTCGTCAAAGACGCCCCTGCTCCGGAAGGGATCAACAGCGATCTCCTGAAGCTGCTCGGGATCCGGGAGGATGCTGCCGCAGAGCCTGCGGGCTCGGAGAGTGGCGGTAAAGCCGCAGAGCCTGCGGACGAGATCGGCACCAAAGCGGAGGCGCTGTATAGAGAGCTGCTCGAATTGCGCAAGCAAGCGCTTCCGGCGGGGCTCAACGACGAGTTCCTCAAGGACATCCTTCTGGAATGGTGCCAAACGGCCGTGCAGAGCGGGGTGCAGGCGGCAAGCCAAAGAGTCGTAAATTTGTTTCGCGATACCGCAAGAGAGAATGCGAGGAGGGCGTCGCTCTATATGGTGTCCGCTCCCTACGACTATTTCGCCGCGCGCTCCGACAAGTGCATCCGTGCAATGAGCCTGCTCAATATCGCCATCCATCTTCTCAAGTGCGTTGAGTCAAATTCCATTTACGAGGAAAGTGCCGACGATGCGAATGGCAAGCCCAAACCCTTCATCACCTACAACGCCAAGGAGATCGTCGATCTCCTTCGCAAGAAACAGACGCTCTTTTCCCAAAAAGAAAGGGAGATAAAGAAGCTCAAAACGCAATACACCGACCTCGGTCTGGCTCGGACGCTGTACAAGTTCGATCACGAGAAGTTCGGGCTGAAAGAGAACGGGGAAAGGACGGATGCCGGCGTGAGGGGCGTGAAAAAGCCGCTCCTTGAGACGGAGGACAATTTCAGCGATCTTTGCAAAGAAGATGAGGGGGCGCAGAAGCAAGGCGGCTCCGCCGGGGCACAGAAGCAAGGCGGTTCCGACGATCTCGAAAAGCTCATAAAGGATGCAAATCGCCTCAAACAGGAGCATCATGACTTTTTGGATAAATTAAAGCGCACGGCGGACACGGTGCTCTCGCACTATGCGGGCAGGTCGAGCGAAAATAATCCCGCGATGCTGACCACGGGCGGCTACAACTATCGCGCCGACAAGAAGCAGCGCGAGCAAGCGACGATCGAGACCGTAAAAGATTCCTCCGAGACCGCCTATCGTTCCGCGCTTCGGGAATACATGAGCTTCTGTGCGCGCAGGACGGTGACGCTCACCGAGATCGACGATCAGTACGACTGGTTTATCGCAAAGATCAAGAGGATCGCGCAGAGCTTGAAAAAGCTCAAGGCCGTCTCCGTCATACTTCTTGTAGCCATGGTCGTGATATATATCCCCTTCCTGGTCATTCAGGCGGGCGATATCGTGCGCAATGTGGCGACGATGATGGTGGCGGCCGTGTCCGTCCTCGTCCCGCTGGTGCTGACCGCCCTCATCCTGGCCGTCGTTGCCGCCTCCGAAAAAAAGCAGTACGGCAAGGCGTGGGCGCAGTTTGAGAGCAGGTCGAAGAGCGCCATGGCGGGAAACAAGAACGCGGTGGAAGAGTACAATTTCTTCCTGTTCTCCGTCATTCCCGCCCTTCGGTGGGTGTACGACTACAAGCTGGACGTTGATTACTATTACGATTGCTGCATCGTTGCCAAAGCCAAGCTGGAGCATCACAGAAAGAAGCTTTCCGAGAGAGAAATGGCCATCGGCAACATCATCGCCGATCTCGATGCGGGGAGAGGCGGAGAAAGCAAGCCGGACGGAAACGGGGAGATCGACTACAAGAAGCCCTTCTGCACCGGCGAAAAGAACATTGCATTTTACAGTGTCTTTACGGCCAAGACGTTGAACTCGCTCAGGAAATAGCGGAGGAAGAATATGCAAACGTTTATCAAATCATTGTTCGTCCTCATCGCGCTCGTTGCGCTTGCCGTACCCTTCCTTCTGGAATATGTCGCATACCGGCGCGACAGAGCAAAGAAGATATGCTATAAGCGGTTCCGTGTGATCGTGTATACCGCGGGCTATCTCATCGTCATAACCATCGTCCTGTGCCTGCTCACCGACCTTCTGTCCCTGCTGGGCTCGCTTCCTTTGGTCCAAAGCATCGTCTCCGCGCTCGCCATCGGCAGCAGAACGGAGTATTTCGTGCGCGTCTTTACCGCGGTGCTCGTAAACGTTGCGGTCGGGCTCGGGTATTGGCTGATCGGCAGGTTTGTCCGTATCGGCATCGGCAAGGCGAGCCTCACCGAACCCAAAAAGGCGGACGGGCAGTTTACACGGCGGCAGATGGCGGAGCGGAAGGCCGTCCGCTTCTTTTAAGATCGGAAGAGCACACG
>ERZ506621.226-NODE-226-length-9676-cov-3.65336_pt1 | contig 9676 bp, 6 predicted proteins | sample MGYA00512402_ERZ506621 | MGnify/ENA metagenome assembly ERZ506621 | reverse complement strand
AGATCGGCAGGCAGTCATTGCGGGCGGTGCGGTATTACTTTGGAAGAGCAGACGATCATCCCTGCACTCGGGCATGACTTCGGGGAATACCGTGAGACCCGCGCGCCGACGTGTACGGAGCCGGGCGAAGAAAAGGCGGAATGCTCCCGCTGTGAAGCGATCGAGACGCGCACGGTCGCGGCAACGGGGCATTCGGCAGGCCCCGATGCCACCTGCACGGAAGATCAGGTCTGCACGGTGTGCGGTGCCGTCCTCTCACCGGCAAGCGGGCATCACCCCGGCAGGGAGGCGACCTGTACGGAGGATCAGGTCTGCACGGTGTGCGGCGCCGTCTTAAACGCCGCGCTCGGACACGCGCTGAAGGAATACGAAGCTCAGGCGCCCACCTGCATCGAGGAGGGTTGGGAAGCATATTCGGTCTGTACGCGCTGCGGCTATACGACCTATACGGAGCTCCCGGCGTTCGGGCATAAGGCGGGAAGCGCCGCGACTTGTATAAAGCCGCAGGTCTGCACGGTTTGCGGGGCAGAGCTTGCTCCCGCGCTCGGGCATGAGATCGAAGTATTGGAGGCAGTCGCCGCCACCTGTACGGAGACGGGGCTTTCGGAGGGCGCGCGCTGTTCCCGCTGCGGTGAGGTCTTAGCGGAACAGGAGCAAACGCCCGCGCTCGGGCATCTGCTGCTCATGACCGAGGACAGCCGTGAAAGCTGTACGGATGACGGCATCCTCACCCGCCGCTGTGAGCGCTGCGATCATACCGAAACGAAGGAAGTTTCGGGTGGCACGCATAGCTGGAAACCGGGCGCGGTGTTGAAAGAGCCAACCTGTTCGGAGGCGGGCGTCCGCGAACTCGTGTGCGTGTTCTGCAGCGAAACGCAGGAATCGGAGATCGCCAGGATGGCGCATGAGCTCGTGACGGCGGAAGCGGTCGGTCCCACCTGTACGGCGGAGGGCATGAGTGCGGGCGTGATGTGTTCGGTCTGCGGCAAGGTGTTGGTGGCGCAGGATGTACTGCCCCCTGCAGAGCATCGCCTTATTCATACCGCAGGGATCGGAGCGACAGAGATGACGGACGGCGTCAGGGAACACTATACCTGCACGGTCTGCGGCGGGACCTTTGCGGACAGCGAAGGGAAAACAGAGCTGACGGAGGAGCAGCTTCGCATCCCGGCGGGCACGCAGATCGGGCCGGCCACACCGCCCGATACGGATGAGGAGACCGATGACGGGCATGACGGTTGGAAGACGGCGCTTGCCGTGTCGGCTGCCGTCCTGTTGATCGCTGCCGTTGCATCCCTCTTTGTGTTCCTTGTGAAGAAGGAAGAGGAGCCCGGGGAATGACGAAATGCAGACTGTTCCCCGCGCTCCTCCTCATGACCGTGCTTCTCCTCTCTGCCATTCTTCCGCCCGCAGCGTTCAGGGCTTCCGCCGCGGAGACGGTCGTATCCGCTTTTGAACAGCAAAACGTGATGGACGATCTTGACGGCATGACGATCGACGGCAAGACCTTCGTCGTCAAGGACTATGCCTTTGACGAGAGCAAGCCAACGCAGGTCTTGATGCTCGCGGAGTTTTGCTATTCCTTTTATAGCGATCGGCAGGATGACTTCGGGCTGTATCTCTACGTCTGGAACCCGCAGGGCCTGCAGTTTGATGCGGGCGATGAACGTAATCTCGTGCAGCTCTCTTTTGGCGGAGAGGCGGACTATAAGCAATATCGGCTGCGTTTTCTTTCGCGTTCCGAAGAGAGCAACTATGAAGGGTTGTTCTACAAGTTCAAAATTCAGCTCTTGGAAGAGGAGAAAGAGCAAATGCTTGCGGTTCTTAATTCCTCGGAACGCACTTATCATCTCAGCGGGATAGAACTTGTGGAGAACGGTGCAACGTCTCCGCACGATTATTCCTTGAATGACGTCTTCACCTACAGCGGTTACGCCAAGGGCTATGGCCCGAACGAAGCGGAGGATACGCTTGTTTACTCCCGCGCGCAGGGGGATGTGTTTGTGATCGAGGATGACGACCTGCATCAGACGTTTTATCGTCCTTCCGGCAATGTGAGCGGCAGTTATTTCAAACAGGATACGCTGCATACCGTTTATTTCTCTGTACCGGACTCGCTTATCGATAAGTATGGACGGCTTGCCGTCATTCGGGTGAAATGGCTGGAGGCGCTGCTCTCTCCCTATCTCGTTACGGGGAATCGGGAGATCTATGACGTCCTGCAATATTATCTCGGTGAAGAGATGGGCGAATATGATGAAGGCGGTTTTGAATACGGCATCATGGGCGGATATGAGTATAACAGCACAAGCCTCGGCGGACTTGTTACCACGCACAGGACGGCAAAAGTTGCCTATAATCCGTGGTTCAAATTCCTCGAATCGGCAGAAAGGCAGCTCGATCGAATTTGCATGGCGTTTTACTCGGGCAGCGAGACCGACAGCGCGGACAGTTACCGTATAGGCGGTGAAGCCATCCTTGACAAAATGAAGGAGTTCTCGAGGACAAGCACCGACAAAGTGCTCGAGACCTATGACCGCCGATTGTTCTCTTCCGTGGACGGCGCGTTCACCGTGGTGGACATTCCCGCGGAGAAGGAGTATTCCCTGACGAGCGAGATGATCTCCCAGACTTTTTGGGAAAAGGTATTCGGTACTTCGCATATCGAATATTCGGACACATTTAACGGCATTCAGGCGATCCATCCCGTGAGTGAGCAGGACTTCGGCGTCTCCAAAGAACAGACTTGCCAAAACCTGTATATCGACCTCAACGATTATGAGGAGTTCTTGGACGTGTACGAGGAAGCGAAGCGGAACGAAGAGACGGTGTATCTGTTCCGTTTCGATCAGAGCGATTATACCGCGTGGGAAGTGACGCAGGGCAAGTGGACAGAAAATTGGCAGTGGGTGCCGAACGGCATTACGGCGGGCGGGAGCTTTCAGGCAGTATATAAGCTCTCGGATAGTGATACGAACGGATATTTTGCCGAGCAGACCGTCTATCTGGGGCTCGACCTCATTCAGATGGAATGGGATGACGGCGGTAAAAAGGTCGTTATCCCCGTCGTTTCTTCGCCCATTGATGCGATCGCAGACGGTACCCCGCCGACACATACGAGTTCGGATAAGAATGATTGGCTGAAATATGTTGTGGCGATCGTTGCGCTCATACTTCTTGCCATCATCCTGGCGCCGCTGCTGCCGTACCTACTGCAATTTTTTGTGCGGCTTCTGATGCTCCCCGCAAAATTCGTCGCATGGATCATAGGCCTCTTCAAAAATAAAAACGAATAGGAGGGAAAAAGAGAGACCGTGCGGGGCATAACGTCTCGCACGGCTTTCTCTCATCGGCCATGAAATTTGTAAAACGTATTTTGGCATTGGTTGCCCTTGTCGTCCTCGCCTTTCTTATCGGCTATCTCCTCTACACGGGAGGGCGGCTGTATGCGTAAACTGCACATCATTGTCTCTGCGGTGGTTTCGGCGGGGCTCGTGGCGCTCGGGGCGGTTGTCTTTCGCGAGAGCTGGCTGCGGGCATGGGAAGCGATCCTCGATCTTCTCCGTTCGCTGGGCTTCTACTTCTGCGAGCTGTTCGCGCTGCAGCATACCATCGTGCCGACCGTCACGGAAAAGTCGAAGATATTTTTGTTGGAGTTCCGCTTTGCCGACAACGCCTCAGACTTTTTCTCGGATGCCGGGGCGTATTTCTCGCTCCTTTTCAGCGGCGGGAACTTCCGCGGCTTCCTTGCGGGGCTGGAGGACGGGATGCTCGCCTTTGCGCGCGTCATCACCGTCGCCGTTCCGACCATCCTGCTCCTTGTCCTCATCGTCCGCATGATGTATCACCGCCCGAACAGAAACCACGGCAGGGATACGCTCCCTCTTCGGCTCTTTCGCGGGGCGATGAGACATACCTATGTGCCTCTCAAACGTTGGGCGCTCTCCTTTCGTGATTTCCTCCGCTCGCACGGCTGGCTATGGAAGCTGTGGCTGTTTGTCTTTTCGGTGCATCTCAACCTCGTGAGCATCGTTATCGCCTTCTTTGCGTTCTACTTTTACTTCGCGGTCAGTTTCGATGTTCCCTCCGTCTTTGTGCAGGTATATAAGCTCGTTGCCGATCTGCAGGTCTTTTTCCATACCGTACCGCTGTGGGTCTTTGCTCTCCTCGTCTATCCCGTCTTCTGCCGACGGCAGGAAAAGATCGCTTTGGGCAGGCTACGGCACTTCGAGGCGCGCAACTGCGGGTTCATCAACGAATTGCCCATCGTCTCCATGGCGGTGGGCTCAATGGGGAAGAAAAAGACGACGCTCATCACGGATATGGCCCTCTCACAGGAAGTTATGTTCCGCCAAAGGGCATTGGAGATCCTGCAAAACAACGATATGAAGTTCCCGTACTTTCCGTGGATGCTGTTCGAGGACGAACTGCGGCAGTGTATGGAACACGGTACGGTGTATAACCTTGCCTCGGTCAAAGCATGGGTAGCGTTGAAGCGGTCAAGGTTTGCCCGTCATCATAATATTCATTGGCAGCTATACGGCTATGAATTGGAAAGATACGGCGATACCTTCGACGACGCGCTCAAAGTCAACGGGCTCTTTGACGTGCTGGAGACATACGCTTTGGGCTATTTCATTTATGTCATGGAGAGCAGTCTCATTGTTGCGAACTATTCCATCCGCACGGACAACGCGCTCATCGACCGCGGTAATTTCCCGCTGTGGGATCTCGGGTTCTTTCCGAAAAACCGGCGGGAAGAGAGCCGCCACGCGCATATCCTCGATTTCGACGTCTTACGCCTCGGACGAAAAGTGATGGAGCACAATCCCCGTGCGGGCAGCTTTGAGTTCGGGGTCGTCTGCGTCACGGAGATCGGAAAGGAGCGCGGGAATATGTTGGAGCTGAAGGAGATGAAGAAGGGCGCGGAGACCGCCAACCAAAAGAACGACCTGTTTAATTCCTGGCTCAAGATGTGCCGCCATTCCGCGACCGTGGACAACTTCCCGTTCGTCAAAGTTTTTACGGACGAGCAGAGACCGGAATCCTGGGGCGCGGACGCGCGGGAGCTTGCGGATATCATCAATATCACGTCCTGCGGCAAGACGCGCCTTGCCCTGCCCTTTTATGCTTTGGAGGAGATGGTGAGCGAATGGATGGCGGAACGGTTTTTATCGCTCTATACCGATTTTCGGTTCCTGCGCGGAGACAACACATTGCTCGTATATCTTCTCAAGAGCGTGACGGCATGGCTCTGGCGGCGAAACCTGCGCGTATATAACCGCTTCGGCTATTGCGTCCTGCGCCTCGAAAAGGAGCGCGGCACGCTGGACGGGCGCTTTTCGCGCAAGAAGTATTTTCTGATGAACACCAAGATCTACGCGCAGCGTTTCTCTACAGACTGCTTCTCGGACTACTTCAACGATATGGCGCGGCGCACGCATACGGGTCTTGCCGACTATGCGGAGTATGCTTCCGAGCGGGCAAGCGTGGAGGAGCTCAGAGCGCAGAACAGTTATTTTATCGATTCGTTATATGGGAGGTAACAGATGAAACGTTGCAAGGTGTATAAGGACGGAAGTCACTTTATCGCCATCGTTCCCACGAAGGGGAACAGCGGCGTGCGGAGAAAACCGCCGCCCGAAGAGCCCATCCTTGTGGAGGAGCCCGACGAGACGGCCGCGCTCATTGAGGAGGGCGCAGCTTGCCCGATCGGAGAAGGGGCGGAAAAGGAAACGGAGGAGGGGAGAGCACAAGGGGGAGAGTCGGCTTTGAAAACGGAAGAAAATTCGCGGTCTCCCGAGGGGAAAGGGGAGGAACATAAAAAGTCCCGCGTGAGCACGCGGTCGGAGGAGTTTTTGAAATGGTATCGTGAGAGCGTGGGAATGAATGAACAGGCGCAGTTTCGGTTCATTGCATCCAAAATGGAGCCGTATTTTGCGAGCAGGAAGCAGCTCTACCGTTTTCTTGAACAGAAGATGTTTTGCAGGAAACGGGCAGAGATCACGCGCCGCATCCGCTGCGTGCGCCGCGCCTCGTTACATGAGCTTAGTTATTTTGCAACATTTACATTCGACGGAAGGAAGCTCACGGAAAAGGAGTTTGAGAAGAAGCTGCTTACGACGCTTCGGCATCTTGCAAGCAGAAAGGGCTGGAAGTATATGGGAACATGGGAGCGGGGCGGGGAGCACGGCCGCCTGCATTTCCATGCCATCATGTATATCCCCGAGGATAAGACGGTGGGGAAGTTTGAACGGAAACGGGAATATAACGTGAAGACAAGACGCATGGAGGAGCGCATCGAAAATACCTTCTTTTGCGATCGGTTCGGAAGGAATGAATTTGCGGTCATAGACGGTACGGCATTGACGATCGGAACGGCGGTCGGATATATCATCAAGTACATCGAAAAGACGGGCGGGCGCATCATCTGTTCGCGCGGGATGCGCACCTTTATTGAGACGGATATCGACGAGAAAGACGTCATCGGGCGGCTCAGGAAGGACGATGAGAAGAAGTATCTCCTCTTTGACGATTTTAAGGTGTATAAGGACGAAGAAGAACTCGGCACGGTATCGCCGGGTGTTTTGGCGCGCGCAAAGACTGTAAACTGAAAACATACAAAGCGCGCGGCAAGGGGCAAGCGGAGACCGTACCCCAAGCGGTTCAGCGGGGTCGGCTCCGCGCCCCGCCCGCGCTTTGGTTTGCCCGGAGCAGGCGCGCCGGGTTCGGATAGGCTGGGAAGGAGTGGATGGACAGTATTAGGCGGGTATTATGGGGCGAGATCAGGCGGTCGGTTTGTTTGTGTGTGCGCTTGGTCGGCGCCCGAGGCGCGAAGCGCCGAGGGTGACGGGGCGGCGTCAGCCGCCCCGTCAGCGTAGCCGCCGCTTGTTTATAACCAAGCGCACACACTACGGCCATTTGTGATTTTTTAACAATTTTCGGCGGATAAAAAGCTGTGTTTTACGGCTGTTGGAAATGGGCATCGCGGGCATAAAAATCATATTCATCCGCAAGTAGAAAAGCTTGAATTGTCGCGTCCAGTTTATTTCTAGGTGACATGCTGTAATGCAGGTGTCCACATAGCGGAAGTATGTAAAGCAGATGGAAATGCCCTTGCCGTCCTTCCCGGGACTGTATATTTCGCTCAAGTTTCGGTCGACGAAGTGCAGTAGAAATTGGATGGCATCCTGCGTGAAGTCTTAACCGTCGGAGAGCTGTTTCTTTAACTATATCGCACTCCGTTAGTATTTGGCTCTTAGAGGCACTAAAATATATTTTGAATGTTGACAAATGGACCATGATGAGATATAATGATGTTGAATATTATGCTTTTACTGAGCGCGAAAATATCGAGATGACGACACTTGAATTTAGAGTATGCCTCGAAAAAGTTTTAAGAGGTGATAAAGGGGCGCTTGAGCGCATTTATGAAGAGAATTTTCACTTCATCTATTATACCGCGCTTTCCGTCTTGCGGGATAAGGATGAAGCATACGATGTCGCAATGACTGTCGTCGAAAAGCTCATTCGGTATCCTTCGGACCTGGTTGCGATCCGGAATCACAAGGGTCTGTTGTATCGTATGACAAAGAATGCCTCCTATAACTTTCTTAAATCAAAGCGTTTTATTACGGGGATCCACGATGGTCTTATGGCCTCTCCTGTATCCGATGACCTTTGGCTCATAGAGATCGTTGAAACGCTGTCGGAGGACGAAAGAGAGGTTTTTATCCGACATTGTATCTGGGAATTTTCCCTCAAAGAGATCGCAAAAGAGACCGGAAAGTCTCTTTCCACGGTGAATCGGCTTTATAAGTCAGTTAAAATCAAGATCAAGGCTCTTTGCTTTTAGATCCGTTCTTTTGGGAACGGATTTTTATTTTTGTGACACTTTTTTGCTCTCTGAATTGTCATATAAGTAGAAACATGTTTTTTTGGAGGTTATTATGAAACATATAGGCTGCTACATTTTGAGTATGGTATTTGCCTTTCCTGTATTGTGTGCTAATTCTGTAAATCGTCAAGAACGTGTTTATGCGGATGGATTCAATGGTGCTTCGTATGTGGGGTCTTTAACCATGGAAATTACATATTCACATAAAGATGACCAAGATTTAGAAATTAAAGGTGGATTGCCGAATTACTATAATCAAACCACGCACGTAAATACTTGTGCAAATGTTGCGGGAGCCATCACTCTTGGATACTATGATGGGGAGTATGATAATTTGATTCCTAATTTTAGTGCGAAGAGAGTGATTTTGGACCGCGTGATATATACTGCTCAGAATCAGGAAGTTCAAAATGTAATCAATGAATTATATGAGCGGATGGGGACAAATTCTGATGGCGAGGGGACGACGGCAAGGGGATTCCGAGATGGATTACAAGATTATGTAGAGGAAAAGGGCTGCCATATTTCTTATTCTGCAGTTGTGGCTAATGAAACACTAAACATTCCTGCTTTCAAGCAGTCAATCAATGACGAAAAACCGATAGTTTTGTTCGTTTCGAGATATAACCTCGTATCTTTATTGGGAATTCAAGGTTCTTCGACAGAAGATAGTTTTACGATGCTGACATACGAGGGCAATCATGTCTTGATTGCCTATGGGATCAGAGAAATTGTATATTACAATGATAGTGGCAATGTCGTGGAGGAGCTGACTTTGTTGCAGGTTGCGACAGGATACCAGCAAGAACAGTTTGCATATGTTGTTTTGGATAGCCGGATGCAAATCTTTGAAGGATATCAAATAGAGATTTCGTAAGGAGCGTGCTATGAGAAAGATAGAACGGAATATAAAACGCAGAATGAAACGGTCGATGCCGGTGTTCGAAGATTGGTATCGGGTGAACGGGGAGCGGCTCGGCTCTTTTGAGGAGAGTAAAAGCGGAAGGGGCGAGGTGCTTTCTAAAACAAAAAAAGGTTGGATCGCGGCGCTCTGTTCGCTTTGCGCGCTTTTGCTTCTTGCAATATGCCTCTATCCGATCTTGCAAAGAGAAGATCTGACGTTTCGCGAGGAAGACGTGTATCATAGTATGCTGAATGAGCAGGATGAGAGCGGACTTATGTCTGCGTCCCCCTTTTTATCGCAGTTCACGGTGCAGAATGTCAATGAACTTCGCCTTCTGCGGGACGATTCACTTGTATTCATCATTGCGGATGCAGAACTTTTGACGGACGATAATTTTTATCAGATCAAGTTACAGATCGAATACAATGAAAACTATCTGTTCCCGTCGAGAGATATCTATGAAAACTTGGCGGAAAGCATGTCATATGGCGGACAAACGATCCACTATCAATATTTTGGATTGGATACAAACGAGATGCATTTGTATTTGCTTTCCTCGGAAATGAACGGCAGACGGCTGTTTTGGGAGGTCCGCTGTTTCGAGGACGAGTTGGATTCCCTGATGCAGGTGACATTTTAGATCGTAGAAAGGGGGGGGGAAGACCAATGTGGTATGATCAGATGAAAACTAGATTTTTGAAACGATAAGGAGGTAATGTTATGAGTAGAGTAACAGTATGGAAAAAAATGATTGTGATCTTGCTCTCGTTTCTGCTCCTCTTGGGTATGCTGTTGAGTTTCAGTTCCTGCCGTGCAAGCTCCTATACGGAAGAGGAACACATTGCGCGCGTCACGGAGCGCGCGAAAGAGCGATT
>ERZ506621.212-NODE-212-length-9964-cov-3.88838_pt1 | contig 9964 bp, 7 predicted proteins | sample MGYA00512402_ERZ506621 | MGnify/ENA metagenome assembly ERZ506621 | reverse complement strand
TTGAAAGGAACCATACAGAAGAAGCGTAAAGACTGAGGTGCTGACTGTGGAAGAAAAGACTTTGATTTATGTTGCGGGAAATCCAGACGCCTATCCTTTGGAGTATTTTGACAAGGATACCCAGACTTACGCAGGGGTCATCCCCGAACTGCTGGCGGAATTTTCTGACCAAAGTACATATGAAATCCTTTATTATGAGGCAGACGGCATAGATCACCGGGAAGAACTTGCCAAACAGAAGCAGGTAGACCTGCTTTCCGGCTATGAAGCAGGGGAGGAACTGCCGGAAAATACCGGCGTCGTCACTCTTTTTCCCGGGGAGAATGCCTATACCCTCTATTTTACAGAAGCTGCGCCTGCCGCTTTTCGGTCAGACTTGCAGGCTTATCTGGCAGAAGTATCTCCGGCGGAAGTAACAGGCCTGTTGATGGCTTCTGTGGAAACGCCGCCCAATACCCAGGGTATGTACTGGACAATGGGAGCCATGGGGGCAGCCCTTTTGGTCATGGGGGCGGTGCTGCTGCTGATGGTGCGCCGATACCGCAGGAAACTGAAAGAAAGCCAGCAGAATGTGGAAACGGACGAAACCACAGGCCTGGGGAATATGGAATATCTGGAACGGTATTATAAACAATATATCAATGACAAAAATCGTATTCTGTATCAGGCTGTGTATTTCTATGTGGATACAGACCGCCTGCGCAGACTGGGCAGCGGACAGGAAACAGATGAATTCCTTCGTTACTGCGCCGTTGTTCTGGGGGAATATACGAAGGACAGTGATATTCTGGCAAGGGTATCGGATCATGGTTTTATCATGCTGAAACTCACCAGCGGCACAGATGATGCATGGCTGACGGCCATTTTGGACAGAATCAGTGCGTATGCAAAGCTCTATGGCAAGCCTTTCGATACAAATATCCATGCGGGTATTTATCCCTTGAGGTGGGAGGACAGAGATCTCAATGAAATCATTTTCCAGGCTTCTCAGGGGGCATATGGGGCAGAAAAAGAGGAAGTGCCCTATATGCTCTGTTCGCAGACCATGATCCAGAAATCCCTCCAGGAACGGCAGCTTCAGGCGAGCATCGATCAGGCATTTGTAAAGAAAGAATTCCAATTATATATCCAGTTTTATGTGGATGCCCAGAGCCTTAAGGTGGTCGGCGGGGAAGCCCTGTCCCGCTGGAAGCATCCGCAAAAAGGGATATTGCTGCCCAGTGTATTCATTCCCATGATGGAACGGGAAAAAATGATCAGCCGACTTGACTATTACTGTCTGAAAGAGGTATGCTTCTTCTTAGAGGGTCTTGTGAATGAAGGCGTGGATACCTTTTTCGTATCCTGCAATTTCTCCCGTGAAACCTTTGCGGCAGCAGACTTTGCCCAAAAGGTGCAGGAGATCATGGACGAATTCACATTTCCAAAAGAGCTGCTGATTCTGGAGATCACAGAAAGCGTTTCTGTCAAAAATACTGCCCAGATACAGCAGAATATCATTGCACTGAAAAAATATGGCGTCAGAGTCGCGCTGGATGACTTTGGCGAAGGCTTTACATCTTTTTATGATCTGCAGAGATATCCCATTGACGGCATTAAACTGGATAAAGGTCTGGTGGACCATATCATGACACCCAGCGGCGCATCTATCCTGAAAGCTATGATTCAGGTGGGACATGAGCTGAATATGACCATTCTTGCCGAAGGGGCGGAAACAGATGAACAGGTCCGTATCCTGCAGGAAATCCACTGCGATGTGATACAGGGCTTCCGTTTCAGCCATCCGCTGCCCCAGTGGGAAGCAAAAGAGCAGATCATCAACAACAAACGAACATAAGAAAAAACAAGCTGTGCCTAATTGCCTTTCTGGTAAAAAGACAAAGACACAACAGAGGGTTTACAGGGTAGGAGGCAAGTATGGATGAGAAGAAATTGACAAAACAATTGCGCCGCATTACAGCGATTACCATCATTGGCAGCCTGTTGCTCAGTGCCATCGGTTTTGGTATTTTTGGTTATATCATGAAGTCTGCCCATGAAGCGGAACATGCACAGCTGCAGGCGGAAGCGACGGAATATAGAGGGCGTCTGCTCCGCCAGATGGATAAAAACATGCAGATTTTGACAACGCTGTCAAAGGCATATGAAGTCAGTACCATTACCGATGACCCCGAACAACTGGGGCAGAGCCTGATGGAAACCAATGCAGCCAATGATTTTGTCAGTATGGTTTATATGCGCGAAGACGGCAATGGGATGATGCATACAACGTTTTCCGGTGAGTTGGAAATCATCACCATGGATGACCTGCATCCTTATGCCGTTGAGGTCGTAGAGTCCGCACTGCAAGGGAAAAATGCCGTTTCCAAGATCTTCAGGAGCGATGTACTGGATGAGAAGCTGTTTGTATACGCCGTTCCTGTATATGATAATGGGAAAGTGGTGGGTGCTCTGGCAGCCGGTGATACCATTGATATCTTTACAGAGGCTACTGACGGCAAAACGGTCATGGGCGGGGCAGGCTATCTGCACCTTATCGCTGATAACGGTATGTTCCTGGTTCGGTCGGAAAATACATTGGTAGATGAAAAAATGAAAAACATTTACGACGGCAACATTCTCTCGGAACAGACGAAAGAGGAAGTGCGGGCTGCTTTGGAGAAAGGGGAACCTGTCAGCGGAGAATATACGTATAATGATACCCGTATCCATTTTTATATGGTGCCTCTGGACATCAATGGATGGTATCTGTTCTGCGCCAACCAGGTTTGGGGATCTTCTTCCTCTTTGGGAGATGCTTTGACGCTCTTTGGCGTACTTATGGCGCTGATGCTGATCCTTATGAATGTGCTGCTTTACAGCGGACGCCGTGCCTTTAGTCAGAATACAAAAACACTGATTCGTCTTGCTTATGAGGATCCCATCACCGGAGCGAAAAATACAGCTCATTTTGATGAAAGTTTCCAGGGAGTGCTGGAAACAAAACGGCCTTACAGTACGGTGGCTTTGAATGTCCATAACTTCAAAGGCATCAATGACCTGTTTGGCAGGATGCGTGGGGATAAAGTGCTGTGCTATATGGAAAATGTGCTGGAGCATAATCTGAAAGAAGGAGAGTTCTTCTGCCGTGACACAGCGGATCTGTTTTACCTGCTGCTGTTGGATACAGACGAGGAGTCCATCAAAAAACGTATGGCAGTCATCATCCAGCAGATTAGAGCATCTTCTTTGGAATACGGTGAGTTCAGTTATGACCTTTCTCTTTATGCAGGCGTTGCCATAGGGGAGGACCGGGAAAAAGCCCTGCTGGCTATGCAGAGCATTGAGCATACCCACCATACGGATATTGCCTTTTACAATCATGACATGCATAATGCTGTGCGGAAGAAAAACAGCATTGAAAGCCAGATGTATCCGGCTTTGCAGAATAAAGAGTTCAAGCTGTTCTTACAGCCTAAGTTTGGCATGAAAAATGAAGGTCTGGTGGGGGCAGAAGCTTTGGTGCGCTGGCAGAATCCAGATGGCTCCTACCGCTATCCAAATGAATTTATCCCGCTCTTTGAGGAAAACGGCTTTTGTCTGAAACTGGATCTTTATATGATCGAGCGCACATGTGAGCAGATCAGAGCATGGATGGACGCAGGTCTGACCCCTGTGCCTATTTCCGTAAACCAGTCTAAGATGCTGTTCTCTGACCTGAATTATCCTGATAACCTGATGCAGATATTGAATCGTTATGGGGTTTCACCTTCTTTGATCACCTTGGAGATTCTGGAAGGGGTTGCTACGGATAATCTGGAACTGCTGACCCATCAGATTGAAGCGCTCCATGCCTTGGGCTTCCGCATTTCCATGGATGACTTTGGCAATGGTTATTCTTCTTTGAATATGCTGTATCAGCTGAACATCGACGAATTGAAGCTGGATCGGGGCTTTTTGCGGCAGGTTTCCAAAGAGGATGAAGAACGCCGCTATATCATATTGGAGCAGATCGTCAGCTTCGCCCGGAAACTGGGCATTGCTACCGTTGCGGAAGGCATTGAAACCCAGGAGGATGAAGAACTGATACAGACGCTCAAATGTAATTTTGGACAGGGATATTTCTACGATAAGCCCATGAGTGCCAAGGAATTTAGCCGGCGGTATATGAAAAAAGACGAGAAATAACACGCTGCTGTCAGCGACTAGAATAGAAAAATACACCCCGTTTGTTGGACTGGATGCCCTGCGGGGTGTTTTCATGTCCAAAGGGTCGTTTGAAAGGGGCATCTTTTTCTGCTTCTGTGTTCTCTGACAAAAAAATATCATAAATTTTTTTGAAATTTTCAAGAGAGTCACACTTTTGTTCCACTTTATGATATACTGATGATGTATCGGCTTTTTGGAACCAATTTTTATTAGAATCAGAAGAATCGGGTGTGATACAATGGATTTTTTGAACAGCTTTTTCAGTGGTCTGGGCATCACAGAATTTGTACGTCCGTCCATTGGCATAACGGATGTGCTGGATATCCTGATTGTGGCATATATCATCTATAAGGTCATTTTCTGGATCAAAGAAACCCGTGCCTGGGTCCTTTTCAAAGGGATACTGGTGATTTTTGCCTTTGCGGCGGTGGCAGCCCTTTTGAAATTACATACCATCATTTTCGTTCTTTCCAATACCATCAATATGGGTATCATTGCTCTGCTCATTGTCTTTCAGCCGGAAATGCGAAAGGCTCTGGAACAGCTGGGCAAAGGAAAGATCTTTTCTTACTTCACCCGCGGCGAAGATGCCGGGGATGAAAAAGCCGCAGCCCGCACCGTAAACGAAATCGTCAAAGCGGCGGACAAAATGGGCGCGGCAAAAACAGGTGCTCTGATCCTTATGGAACAGGAAGTGCCTCTGGGCGATCTGGAAAGAACAGGCATCCCCATCGACGCCATCGTGTCCAGTCAGCTCCTCATCAATATTTTTGAACACAACACCCCCCTTCATGACGGGGCGGTGATCATTCGGCGGAACCGTGTGGCAGCGGCCACCTGTTTCCTGCCGCTTACAGACAGCAACGAAGTCAGCATGGAACTGGGTACCAGACACCGGGCAGCCATCGGTGCCAGTGAGGTTTCTGACGCCCATGTTATCGTCGTTTCCGAAGAAACAGGGAAGATTTCCGTTGCAAGAGGCGGCGTTCTTTATCGGGATTTGACGCCGGAACAATTGAAAAACATGATCTCCGAACAGGATCATCAATCCGCCAAAAAGAAACTGGCGATTTGGAAAGGAAGGCAGGATAAATGAAACGATTTCAAGAATTGCTCATGAAAGACCTGGGCTGGAAACTGCTTTCCGTGGCAATAGCCACTACCATGTGGTTCATGGTCATCAGCATCAATCAGCCCATTGATACAAGATCATACAGCACCACTTTGCAATTGGTGGGAGAAGAAACATTGACTGCCCGAGGACTTACAGTAGCCAATCGGGAAGAATTGACCAATACAAAGGTCAGCATCAAGGTCAAAGCCCAGCGAACGGCACTGGATCGGCTCAGTCAGCGGCAGGCAGATTTGATTTCTGCCAGTGTGGATCTGTCGGATTTGACTTATGCCCAGGACGGTGATACCATCACACTGCCTGTAGATACCTCCGTTGGCGGCGGCGCTACAGGATATACCGTAGAGAGCAAAGTCCCCGGCAGTGTGGAGATTCAGGTGGAAACCCTGGCGGCAAAGGAATTCCCTCTGGAAGTTTCCCTGAATGGGGAAGTGACAGAAGGCACCCATTTGTCAACACCAGAACTGATCCCGGAAACCATCATGGTCAAAGGGGCAAAATCCGCTGTGGACAGCGTTGTGGCAGTGCGCCTGCCTGTCAATGCGGCAGATGCGGTGCAGCAGATGGATCTGCAGGTGAAACCCGTCGCTTATGACAAAGACGGCAATACCGTAAACGGCGTTACATTCTCCGTTGATACGGTCACCGTTTCCTATAGTCTGAACGAGGCAAAACAGGTGCCCGTTCAAGTTTCCGTAACAGGCAGCCCGGCAGACGGCTATCATATGGGGGAAATCACATGCACCCCGAAGACCGTTTCTGTCATTGGCGCAAAAGAAGATTTGGATAAATTGAATGTGATCTCTTTGGATCAGATCGACGTCAGTGGAGCAACCAGCTCCATCAGCCATACCTTCCAGCTTTCCGATTATCTGCCGGAAGGGGTGAAACTGGAAGAAGGCAGCAGTGCTGTGGTACAGGTTCTTGTCCATGTGGACAGAGGGGAAGAAAAGACCGTGACGGTTTCTTCTGACCAGATCCACCTGACCAATACCCAGGATGGGTATCAGTATCATCTGCCGGATAGCATTTCCGTTTCCATCAATGGTGAAGCTAGCCAGTTGGCAGCAGTGGAAGGCAGTGACCTGTCAGGTCAGATCGATGTTTCCGCACTGACAGAAGGCGAACATAGCGTTTCCATCGATTGGAACCTGCCAAGCGGTATTACGGCAGAAAGCGGCACCGTTACCATAGAAGTGACGGCTGCCGGCAGCGATGAATCAGATACAGAATCATAAAAAATATGAGAAAATAAGAATAAGGAGTTTGAACAGAATATGGGTAGATTATTTGGTACGGACGGTGTCCGCGGTGTAGCAAATACGGAACTGACAGGGGAAATGGCGTTCCAGCTGGGACGTGCAGGCGCTTATGTACTGACAAAAGAAACAAAACATGCACCCCGCATTTTGGTGGGGATGGATACCCGCATCAGCGGTGATATGCTGGAAGCGGCTCTGGTGGCAGGCATCTGCTCTGTAGGCGCTCACGCAGTGCTGGCAGGCATCGTGCCCACACCTGCAGTGGCTTATCTGGTACGGAAATATCGTCTGGATGCAGGCGTTGTCATTTCCGCTTCTCATAACCCCGTGGAATACAACGGCATCAAGTTTTTCAACAGCCAGGGCTATAAACTCAGCGATGATCTGGAAGATGAAATCGAAAACATCATCCTGAGTCATCCCGAAATCCTGCCTTCTCCCACAGGGGCATCCATCGGTACCCATACTGTGGCAGAAGATGCGCTGGATGATTACATCGCATTCCTTGGCAGCACCACAAAGGAAAAATTCGGCGGCATCAAAGTAGCTTTGGACTGTGCCAACGGCGCATCTTATAAAGCAGCTCCCATCACACTGCTGAATCTGGGTGCAAGCCTTTGCATCATCCATAACGAACCAGACGGCACAAACATCAACGAACGCTGCGGTTCCACCCATATGGAAGACCTGAAAGCATTTGTAAAAGAAAATAACGCAGACATCGGTTTTGCTTTCGACGGCGACGCAGACCGCTGCCTGGCTGTAGACGAAAACGGCGAACTCATCGACGGCGATAAAATCCTTGCCATCTGCGGTTTGGATATGAAGGAAAAAGGCACACTGAAAAACGATACCATCGTTGGTACCGTTATGTCTAACCTGGGTCTGACCATGATGGGCAGAGAAAAAGGCATTGCCATTGAACAGGCAGGCGTTGGTGACCGTTACGTTCTGGAACGTATGATCGAAGCGGAACGCAATCTGGGCGGGGAACAGTCCGGTCATATCATTTTCCTGGACCATAACACCACTGGTGACGGCATCCTCACAGCCATTCAGCTGCTGTCCGTTATGAAACGCACAGGCAAAAAGGCATCCGAACTGGCAAAAGCCATGGAAGTGATGCCTCAGGTGCTGGTAAATGCCCGCGTTAATAACGCAAAGAAAAACACTTATATGGAAGTCCCTGCCATCCGTCATGCCATTGCCAAACTGGAAGAAGAATTTTCCGCAGACGGCCGTGTGCTGATCCGTACTTCCGGTACAGAACCTCTCATCCGTGTCATGATTGAAGGCAAAGACATGGAACGTATGGAAAAAGCAGCAAAAGAACTGGCAGCATTTATTGAAAAGACATTGCAGTAAAAAAGGAGAAACGAAATGAAAAAAGGAATTGCGGTTTTATTGGCATTGTTGTGCATGCTGGCATTTGCTGGATGCAGCGGCGACCCTGATACCCAGTTTACCACAGTCAACGAAATGGAAGGCGTGACACTGGAACTGAAAGCAGATACCCTGAAAGCTACCAGCGGTACCTTCCTGCTGACCAATGGCACAGACGCGGAAATCCATTATCGTGATGCGTATCATATGGAAAAGAAAGACGCGGACGGCAATTGGAAAGAATTTGTAGGCACTGCCAATGCCAAGTGGGGGGAAGAAACCGTTGCGGTACCTGCCGGAGAAACGGCAGAACTGCCCATCAACTGGAAAAATCTCTGCGGCAGCATCGGCACTGGTGAATTCCGTCTGATTATCGAAGTGGACGGCAACGCCATTGCGGCAGAGTTCACAAGAGAATAAAAACTAGATCTGTATAGAAATATTATGAAAGAAAAGCCCTTACCCATTTTTAAATGAGCAAGGGCTTTTTAATAATTATGATTTATTAAAGAATACCGGCAATAGCCATCTTAAAGCCATTTAAAGCCTGTGCATAACTTTGAGAATTTTTGCCGATTTTCTGAGGATCATAATCACACATACTGAAGATTCCTGCATAATGAGAAACAATTTTGGAGAGGTTGTTCTGTAGGAAATCTTTAGGTGATTGTGTCCAACAAATTTCATTCCGTCCGTTAATTTCTCTTTTTTCCATTAGTGCCTGAAGACCATATACCAGTGGAACAATAAAGCCTTCGGGACTGAGTGTCTCAATTTTTGTTTCCGTAAAAGGAGTTTTTTTATCTTTTCTTTTTTCGTTCAGCTTCTTCACGGCAGTGATTCTTCCATAACTTCCGCCAGCAGCATTGTACATTTCAGGAAACATCCCATAGATATAATCATAAAGTTCGGGAAGCTCAGCTGTAATTTTAAATGCAGAGCTTACTTCAAGGTTTTTCAGTTCTCTTTTATAGTCTGTACTGGTTTCGACTGTAACATCTGGAGAACTCATCAGCCGTTCGAATTGTTTTAGACAGGTTCCTTTTCCTGCATAAATATTTCGTGCAAGAACCGGTTCAAGTGTTCTTCCGTTTATATCTTTAACGGGGGTAATAAGTCCCAAAGGAATCCAAGCAAGAGCAATGATATCTTGGGCTTTAATATCTCCACCATCGTTGGTTTTCCATTCAATTCGGTTGCTGAGGGCAGGGTTATGCTTGTCCATAAGGTTTTTCAGTGTATCAAAATATCCTAACTGGTTTGCCTTGGCAGATATTTGAAGCTGTACATTATTATTTCTTGCAGCACAAATTTCCAGCAAATCGTTTTTAAATGCTTCTACAGAAGAAAGATCTTCTGTGCTGCGTGGAACTAATAACTCAATGGGTACATAAAAATTGAGATTTCCAATGTTTGGATCTGCTCTCAAAGCATCCAGATAATCTTCGATTACATCTCGATTTTCCTGCCACAACTGTTTGAATTGATCCCAGGTTTTTGCACCTTTAGGAAAGGATAAACCTTTATATCCCATGGATTTTTTCAGAATGTGCAAACCAATTGCAAGAGTATTATGACCTCCATCCAGAATGCCTTCAATTTCAGGATTGTCAGGGGTTATTTTGATACGTCCTCTGTCCAACCGTTCATATTGAGATGATGCAAGTAAAATTCCTTTTGTTTTAAAGGGAAAAACAGTTGGATCAGTTTCAATGGATTCTTGAATTGCATCAGTTACAGAGCCGGTTTTTGAAGAACGTGGGTTTGCTTCCAAATCCAAATAATCAATGATGGGGATGAGGTATTTGGCTTTGGTAAGACCGACAATTTTAGCGATCTCTCCAACGGTTTGTTCGGTGGAAAAATCCAGTTTGATGATGACATTTGTGTTTTTCTTTAACATGCGTTTGTCTCCTTTCTTTTTGATGGGTCTGGAAACAAAAAGAGCTAACGGTACACGTTAGCTCTTAAAATACAAAATCAGAATTCTTATATTTCC
>ERZ506621.202-NODE-202-length-10270-cov-5.26902_pt1 | contig 10270 bp, 6 predicted proteins | sample MGYA00512402_ERZ506621 | MGnify/ENA metagenome assembly ERZ506621 | reverse complement strand
AATTCTTTGATATATAAAGTTGATCAAGCAGGACATATTTATATTTTTCACCGAAAACAAGACTGTTTGCACTACAATATCCCACAAGACGCATATCATGGAATGCCCCCAGCACCACCCCTCCGGAATTGACCGTTTCTATTAATTTACTTAAGTGAGCATCAAACCCATTGGGAAGGTCCGGTTCGTAATAGTCTATTTTTACAAGCTGTCTTTTACCATCAACTTCGCGCCATGCCTGGCCAATATATTGAGAAGCATCTATTTCTCTTATTTTTAAACATTCCGATATATCCAATCTGCGATATTTTATATTCATAGCTGCCTCTCACCCCCATTATTAAATGCAGAAACCCTGATTCCTTTCGACAGACTGGAAATTAAGGGCCTGTTTACAGCATCTCGCCAAGATGGCCTTTGCTGAAGCCAAGTACATCTCTGTAAAACCCAAAAGACTCCTAAAGAACCTCACGATCATTGTTGAATACTATACTGATATCCTCATACTATAACTCCTGTTTTTTTGCCAAATTCTCATTTGTATCATCATACCATAATCCGGAAGAAAAAGCATTATGGTTTGTCAGTCACTAAATATCCCGGTTATATGTCTGCAACAGTTCAGACAGGTCTGCACATTTACCGTGATGACCATTCGACCCATGGCGAAACCTTTATATTCCGAATTCATCAAAAAGCTTCTTCTGATATTCCCGGTCTGTTACAGCTCTCCTGATTTCTTCATAAATCTCCTTTTGACCCGACTGCCGCAATAATACTTTAATTAACTGATTCACCCGCATTTCTCCCTGTTCAATACCCTGTTCTTCTCTTTCCACCAGCATTTCCTCAATTGCAGTACACATATTCACCTCTCCCTTCTCATTTTCTTTTAAATCTTTCAGAGCAGGAACATTCAGAAACTTTGATACCAGCCAGCCCCTTTTGGCATCAAGATGCATGAACTCCTCCCTTCTGGTCTTCAGAAATTCTTTCATCCCTTCTTTATCCTTCAGAAGCGGAAGCAGTTCAAAGACCTCCCGAAGTCCGGTCCTGAAATGACTGCTCTCCACCGTACCGCTGCATACCAGGTTAACCCGGTAATCCTGGATACACGCTGCCCACGGTTCCAGCTCCGGCGGAATATCCAGCATATCATGAAGACACAGCGGCCCATCCCAGCTCTGTTCCTCCCCATAATAAAATACAATCGTGATTACCGGCAGCAGCCTGTCTTCCCTCTTCATTCCGGATAGATACTCTGCTCCCTTTTCCAGCTTTCCCTCTTCTCTTCTCTCTTTTACCATACGCTCTACCTGCCTTGTATAATCCATTGCATCATAGAGCATACAGCGGACCGGCATGGCATAATGTACATTCCTCTGCCCTTCTGCGGCCAATACAACTGCCAGGCAGCTCTCCCGAAGCCCAGACAGTTTCTGCACATCCCGGATTCTTCTGAGTATTACCCGCCTTCCGCCTTCCTTTCCTACACGCATAACTTTCTTTTCGTTTTCCTGCTCCAGCATATCCGGCCTGATAATCTGATTTCCCCCAAACAAGGCACCATTAAATAAATCTGCAAAGATTTCGTTATCTGACAGTACCTCATAGATCTCGTCATCCATGGCTGTCAGTACAATTCCTTTCATAGACCTCCTCCCCGGACAAAAAGTAAAAGGCAGACCACCAGACCACAGGATATCTGTATCCTATACCAATAATATAAACTAAAACACAGCTTATATCAATTTTTACTTTGCATCACACTGCAGTTTCTGCCGTTTTTCTCTTTCGTCCGACAATATACAATTTTATACTTTCTGGATTTTTCGGCAGACCTGCCGCAGATTAAATGAAATGCTCTCCAGATAAACCGATTATACCTTCCTCCCCCCACTCTGTCAATCCCATAAAAATCCACAAAAATTTTCCTTCCGCCTTCCAACGCTCAGTTACCCGGGCATGGGCATCTCCCACGCCCGGGTGACGTCCGTTCTGCATATTTTTTTCAAATACCTCTTGACATTTCCCATTTTCCATGCAATACTACTCACCATAAAGCAAAGGCGCTTTGGATTCCCCATCCAAGGCGCCCTTTTTGTTTGCTCATTTATACCCCAAAATAAATCTCGAAAGGAGTGCTGTGAATATGCCAAAAGATATTCCCACACTATATGGAAGCCTGGTTTTCAGCGACAAAGTGATGCGCAACAAACTCCCGAAGGACGTATACAAAGCCCTTCACAAAACCATTCAAAATGGAACCCACCTGGAACTGGACGTAGCCAATTCCGTAGCTGTAGCCATGAAAGAATGGGCCGTAGAAAACGGCGCCACACACTTTACCCACTGGTTCCAGCCCATGACCGGCTATACCGCTGAAAAACACGACAGCTTCATATCACCCAATGGAAGCGGTGAAGTCATCATGGAATTTTCCGGCAAAGAACTGGTAAAAGGAGAACCCGATGCGTCCAGTTTCCCCTCAGGCGGCCTGCGTGCCACATTTGAAGCAAGAGGTTACACAAACTGGGACCCTACATCGCCAGCTTTTATCAAAGATAACACACTTTACATACCAACAGCATTTTGTTCCTTCAGCGGAGAAGCACTGGATAAAAAAACGCCCCTGCTCCGCTCCATGGAAGCGTTGAATAAAGAAGCCGTTAAAATGCTCCATCTCCTTGGCAACAAGGAAATAACCAGTGTATCCACCACGGTAGGACCGGAACAGGAATACTTCCTTGTCCCTAAAGAGCTTTACGAAAAAAGACGGGATCTCATCTTTACAGGCAGAACACTGTTCGGTGCCCCTGCCCCCAAAGGCCAGGAAATGGAGGACCACTACTTTGGTGCTCTGAAACCGAGAATTGCTGCCTACATGCATGAACTGGATGAGGAACTCTGGAAACTGGGCATTCCGGCCAAGACAAAACACAACGAAGTGGCTCCTGCCCAGCACGAACTGGCCCCTGTTTTCGATACTGCCAACGTGGCGGTTGACCACAACCAGCTCACCATGGAAATCATGAAAAAAACAGCGGAGAAGCATGGCCTTGTCTGCCTTCTCCATGAAAAACCCTTCGACGGCATCAACGGAAGCGGCAAGCACAACAACTGGTCCATGTCAACCAACACAGGTATCAACCTGCTGGACCCGGGCAAAACTCCTGCCGAAAACATTCAATTCCTGGTATTTCTTATGGCTGTGATCAAAGCAGTGGATGACTACGCAGACCTTATGCGTGTATCTGCTGCCAGCGCCGGCAATGACCATCGTCTCGGCGGCAACGAAGCACCTCCTGCCATCGTCTCCATCTTCATCGGCGATGAGCTGGAAAGTGTACTGAAATCTATTGAGGAGGACGCTTACTTCGGAAAGGCCCATCCCGTACAGTTGGAAACCGGTGCACATGTACTGCCTCACTTTACCAAGGACACTACAGACAGAAACCGCACCTCACCTTTTGCCTTCACGGGCAACAAATTTGAATTTCGTATGCTGGGCTCCGCCGCGTCTGTGGCAAATCCCAATATGGTTTTGAACACCGCTGTGGCAGAGGCTCTGTCCCAGTTCTACAATGAACTAAAAGACACTGCGCCGGAGGAAATGGAGCATGCCGTCCATGAACTAATCAAACGCGCAGTCAAAAAGCATAAAAAAGTTATTTTCAACGGTAACGGCTACACAGAAGATTGGGTAAAAGAGGCAGAATCCAGAGGACTTTACAACCTGGTTTCTACACCTGAAGCCCTTCCCCGCTTTATTGCCGATAAAAATCTGGATTTGTTTATCAAACACGGTGTATTTACCAGGGAGGAGATTTTCTCCCGCTATGAGATTCTTCTGGAGACCTATTCCAAAACCGTTGCCATCGAATCCAAAACCATGCAGGAAATGCTCATAAAAGATTTTCTCCCGGCAGTCAACCGCTACGCCGCTGCTGCTGCCAAACAGGTATCCGATAAAAAAGCTCTGCTTGCGGAACTCTCCACTACATCTGAGGAAGCCCTGGTGTCAAACCTGACTGAAATCTCCAACCGTATTGCAGCCGGTGTAACCACCTTAAAAGAGGCAACCGCCAAAGCTGAATCTACAGTGGATATGCAGAAGCAGGCTGACCTGTTCCTCACTGAAGTTCTTCCTGTAATGGAAGAGCTGAAGAACGCTGCAAATGAAGCAGAAATAAAAATTCCTGATGAAATACTTCCATATCCGACCTATGACCATCTGTTATTTTACGTCTAAGGAGACAGCCCCATGGAATTACAGTCAGATATGGAAATAAAAGAAGCCTGCGGTGTATTTGGCATCTTTAATCCAAACGGGGAGGATGCTGCGTCATCCATTTACTACGGCCTCTGCTCTCTGCAGCACCGGGGCCAGGAATCCTGCGGCATCGCCGTTTGTGATACCAAAGGTCCCAAAGGCAACATGAATACTCACAAAGGAATGGGGCTGGTAAGTGAAGTCTTTAAGGATGATATCCTCGAGAAGCTTCACGGTAATCTGGGTATCGGCCACGTCCGTTATTCCACCACAGGGGCTGCCACTCTTTCAAACGCGCAGCCTCTGGTATTGAATTACATTAAGGGAACACTTGCTCTGGCCCATAACGGGAATCTGGTGAACACTCAGGACCTCAGATGTGAACTGGAACAAACCGGAGCAATATTCCATACAACCACGGATTCGGAAGTCATCGCTTACTGCATCGCCAGGGAAAGAGTCCGCACTCACAATGTAGAAGAGGCAATTCTGCATACGGCAAAAAAAATACGCGGAGCCTATGGACTGGTCATTGCCAGCCCCAGAAAGCTGATAGGCGTCCGTGACCCTCTTGGCCTGAAGCCGCTCTGCCTTGGCAAACGTGATTCATCTTATATCATTGCTTCCGAGAGCTGCGCCCTCTCTGCAATCGGCGCAGAATTTATCCGTGATATCCGTCCGGGTGAGATTCTCACCATCACGGCGGATGGCATTACCTCCAACTGCCAGCTATGCCAGGAGACTCATGCACACTGCATTTTTGAGTACATCTATTTTGCGCGGCTGGACAGTACCCTGGACGGCGTCAATATCTATGATGCCCGCATCCGTGCAGGCGCAGCCCTTGCGGCGGCATATCCTGCAGATGCAGACCTTGTGACCGGCGTCCCGGATTCCGGGATTCCGGCAGCTAAAGGCTATTCGGAAGCGTCAGGGATTCCATTTGCATTAGCCTTTTATAAAAACAGCTATGTGGGAAGAACCTTCATCAAACCGACACAAAAAGAGCGTGAATCAAGCGTCCGGCTGAAATTAAATGTTTTAGAACCTGTTGTGCGGGATAAACGTATTATCCTTGTTGACGACTCCATCGTCCGCGGCACAACCATAGCGAACCTCATCCGTATGCTGAAAAAAGCCGGAGCAAAAAGCGTTCATGTTCGTGTCAGCTCTCCACCGTTTCTGTATCCTTGTTACTTTGGAACAGATATTCCATCCAACAAACAGTTAATTGCTTCTTCCCACACAGCTAATGAAATCTGCGCCATGATCGGTGCCGATTCCCTGGGTTATATGAACCCACGGGACCTGCAGTCCATGGTGGGAAAATTGCCTCTGTGCAAAGCCTGCTTTGACAGCCATTATCCCATGGATATCACAGGCCATACAGCAGACAACAAACAATAGATAATCTATACCGGTTTCCTGCTGTTATCAACAGTAATTGCGGAGATGCGCGGTCATTTCCCGTGGCCGTCATTTTCCGATTACATATATCACATTTTTCTTTATGCAAAGGTGCGTATTTTCAGAGTCTCCCATAACTCTTAAATACGCACCTTTTTTGTTTTTATTCTGGGAAGGAAAATGTAAAAACTTGAAAAAGGAAGGAGATATTTTTATGAGTGATTTTTCATCTGTAAACACGATCTGGGTACTTTTAGGCGCCGCACTGGTCTTCTTTATGCAGGCAGGCTTTGCCATGGTGGAGACCGGTTTTACACGGGCCAAAAACGCCGGCAATATTATTATGAAAAACCTGATGGATTTCTGTATCGGTACCCCTGCCTTCTGGCTGGTGGGCTTTGGTATTATGTTCGGCTCCCGCAGCGGCTTTTTCGGTTCCGTGGCAGGCATTGCCTCTGAATCCAATTACGGCACAGCCATGCTTCCGGACGGTGTTCCGTTCTGGGCATTCCTGATCTTTCAGACTGTTTTCTGTGCAACCTCCGCAACCATTGTCTCAGGTGCCATGGCTGAGAGGACCAAATTTTCATCTTACTGCATTTACAGCCTTCTCATCAGCTTGGTGGTATACCCCATCTCCGGTCATTGGATCTGGGGCGGCGGCTGGCTGGCACAGATGGGATTCCATGACTTTGCAGGTTCCTGCGCGGTTCATATGGTAGGCGGAATTGCTGCCCTTGTAGGTGCCAAAATTCTTGGCCCCCGTATTGGCAAATACTCAAAAAGCGGCAAATCAAAAGCTATCCCGGGCCACAATCTGACTGTAGGCGCCTTAGGTGTCTTTATTCTCTGGTTCTGCTGGTTTGGATTCAACGGTGCCTCCACGGTATCTATGGAGGGCGATGCCATTGTCTCTGCCGGAAAAATATTTGTCACAACCAACCTTGCCGCTGCTGTGGCGACCGTTACAGTCATGTGCATTACATGGATCATGTATAAAAAACCGGATGTTTCCATGTCACTGAATGGTACGCTGGCAGGACTTGTAGCCATCACGGCAGGCTGTGACACCGTTTCCCCCACATCCGCTGCTGTCATTGGCATTCTGGCCGGATTCGTGGTTGTATTCGGTATTGAATTTATTGATAAAATCTGTAAAATTGATGACCCTGTGGGCGCTGTCGGCGTTCACGGTATGTGCGGTGCACTGGGAACCCTCTGCGTGGGCCTTTTCTCAGACGGTGCAGGCACGCAAGCCAAAGGACTTTTAGTTGGCGGCGGTTTCCATCAGTTAGGTGTACAGTTCATCGGCTTCCTTGCAACTGCAGCCTGGGTTGTTGTGACTATGATTGTTATTTTCCAGGCAATCAAACACACCGTCGGCCTCCGCGTATCCGCTGATGAGGAGATTGCGGGACTGGATATCAGGGAACACGGACTTACCAGCAGCTACGCTGACTTTGTAACACAGGATTCCATGGGCACAGTTCCAAGCGTCATGGGCACAGCCAAAAAATACACCCCGGCATCAGAAGGCTCCTCTGCCACGCAGGCGCCTGCCGAAGTACCAGGGGAATTTCCAAAAGAAGGAACCACAGTACACAAACTCACAAAAGTGGTCATTATCACAAGACGCAGCAAGCTGGAAGACTTTATGCACGCCATGAATGAAATCGGAGTGACTGGTATTACTATCACCAACGTACTGGGCTGCGGAATCCAGAAAGGCTCCACCACCTATTACAGGGGTGTTGAGATGGATATGAATCTTCTTCCAAAAGTCAAGATAGAGATTGTCGTCAGTCTTGTTCCTGTCCAGAAAGTGATTGATACTGCAAAAACGATTCTTCATACCGGGCAGATTGGAGACGGCAAGGTATTCATATACGATATAGAAAATGTAGTTAAAATCCGTACAGGAGAGGAAGGTTTCCTGGCACTTCAGGACACTTCACCTGAGGAGTAAAATATAACTTTCCACAAAATAGTCCCGCCGGACAGCATCCGGCGGGACTATTGCGTGTACCTGTTATTCATTATCTGCGGTTCATTTTCTTTCTCTTAGCAGAAACCACTACTGCAAACACAGCGCCTGCGGAGAGAACTGCCAGCATCAGATAGCCTGCCATGTTCATGGTATCTCCCGTCTTCGGAACTGTCTTGGTCAGTTTCTTGAATGTTACGGAAATCTTGTGGTTTGCGCTCACATCCTCAAATGTGTACTTGCTGTTTTTCACGGTAACAGCCTTGCCGTCCACAGTAACCTGGGAAATCTGGTATCCCTTGTTTGGAGTGATGGTGAATGTCGCGTCATTGCCTTCCATAACTTTAACGCTGCCGGAAGGAGAAATCTTACCATTGGAACCTGCGGATGCAGTGATCGTATACTGTTCTTTTACGCTGAAAGGAACTGTAATGGTCTTCTTCTCAACAGTCATATCTGTCCAGCCTTTTTCTGTATACTCTTCCAACTGGAACACTACCTGAAGTTCCATTTTTCCTGCTTTATTCAATGTCAACTTCGCGGTATACGGAGATTTTTTCCAGGTACCCTTTGCAGAAGCACCCCATTTCCAGCTCTCAGGAACCCATCTGGTATCCTGTGATTCCGGTTTCTGATTGTCCATGCCGTTTCCGTTTGCTGCAATATTTACAACAGCATTTTTGTCATAGACGCCGTTTACTTCGATGCCCGTCACGCTGGAACCCTCGAATGTGATAATTGTCTTTGCGGATGAGCTGCTGCTCACCTTGCTCTCCATTGCCTCATCGGGGTTATATTTTACTCTTGTCACAAAAGAATATCTTGTGTTTGGTTTTAATCCGCTGAAAACTTCGCTGTCCTGCCATTTTACAGGATTTCCGTTTTCAAGCACTGCATATTCCTGACCGTTTACGGCTCTGAGGGTAATGCTGTTTTCTGTCCTTCCGATGCAGACCGGAGCTTCAGGAGCCGCTGCTGCTGCCTTTTTGGTCGTAACTTTCAGAACATCGCTGACAGGGCTTTCCATCTGTTTGTCTTTGTCAAATTTGACACGTGTAACAAACTTATATTCTTTGCCTGCTGTCAGTCCCTTGAATTCGCCTGTACTGTTCCAACTGATATCGCCGCTGTCCAGATATACGCCGTATTCCAGGTCTGCTGTAGAGGTATCGAGTTTAATCGTTGTGTCTGTCTTCTCCGCAAGCTTCGGAGCTGCTTTCGGCTTATCTGCCGCTGCCTTTAATGTGTGTACCGCTGCTGCTTTACTCCAGTCACTGTCAGAATATGGTTTATCAGCTTTATCGTTACCCTTGATCATAACATAAGCCAGATAATCTGTGTCAGGCTTCAGGTCCTTGAACTCACCGGTATCATTGGTCAGCTCCACTGCTTTTGCCTTGCTGTCCTTTAATGCCAGCTTATAACTGTAAGTATACTTGTCGGCGTCACTGCCAGGTTTCAGCACAACACTTGTGTCTGTCACTTTTTCAACAAGAGGTTTCTCTGGTGTATCCGCTTTTTGCGGCGTATTCTTGTCAGTATTGGTATTTGTCGAATTGTGTATCTCATTGTCTTTATTTACCAAGGCATTATTCTGCTGTTGGTGGCTCTTAGAGGTATCTCCCTTCGGCTCTTCCTTTTTATCCCCGTCTGTTTTTGGTGGATCGAGGCTGTCAGATGGTGGATTTACTGCCGTGTTATTATCTATGGCCGGCGTTTCATCCAGCGTATTTCCCATATCTGTCGGTGGGTTTACATCACCACTGCCATCCGGTTTGTTGGTATCATCCGGTTTCTGTGTCTCGTCTGGTTTTTCCGTCCCGTCCGGCACATTTACTTTATTGCCTTCTACACCGGTATTCGTCTGATCTGTTCCCTCAGGTTTTTGAACTTCAGTGTTTAAACTGTCATCCTGCGGTTTATTAGTTTCTGCATTTTTATCTGTAACGTCTGTCTTTGGCGTTTCCTCAACTTTTGGAGTTTCATTCTTTACCTCTTCCTGCTTTGGAGTCTCCGCCTGTATTGCTGCAGCTTCTGTTTTTACTTTCAGCTGATCTGCATCCTGTACTGTCTCTGCATCTTTTGTCTTCTGAGCAAATACATACTCCGTCTCAGCCTTCAGTCCTGTAAATGAAACTGTCTTTGCCGTCTTATCATACTGTTTATCTTCTGCCCATTTCCATGTGCTTCCATTTTCCTGAATGCCGTATACATACCCCTCTTTTGTCTTCAGGGTCACGCTGTCCGCCGTCTTCTTGGACAGTTCCGGTTTTCCTGCTGCCTCTGTGCTCTTGCCCGTCCCCTCTTCCGCTGCGGAAACATAAACGGTTGCCATGGAAAATACCATGATAAAAGTAAGAAACATCGCCAGCATTCTTTTCACTTTACGCTTCATAATCTTTCACCTCTTTCATTCATTATCTGCCTGTGAATAACCACTCCTTTTCTATATTACTATTATAGCAAATCGTCGTTGCAATGAATAGTATATTAATAAACTTTAAGAAAACTTTGTCGATATTTCCCAAATATCCTGTTCAATATCTGGCAGTAATTTTTATAAATCTTCGTAAGAAACCAGAGATCGGAAGAGCGTCGTGTAGGGA
>ERZ506621.198-NODE-198-length-10396-cov-3.92825_pt1 | contig 10396 bp, 10 predicted proteins | sample MGYA00512402_ERZ506621 | MGnify/ENA metagenome assembly ERZ506621 | reverse complement strand
AGCCCGCGCCGCCCGTTACCAAAATGTTCTGCATACCGTCCTCCTTAAAAATGCCTGATCCTGACGCCGTCTTCGATGCTCGTATCGTAGAAGGCGGCGGTGTATCCCGTCTCTTGGGTGTATTTTTTGCCGACTGCCTGTTTGAAGGCTTGTGTCTTGCCCTGTTCGACAAGGCTTATCGTGCAGCCGCCGAAGCCCGCGCCGATCATGCGCGAGGCGATGCAGCCCTCCGTCTCCCGTGCGGCATACGCAAGGGCGTCGGGCTCTTTGCCCGTCACTTCATAGAGCTTGGAGAGCGAGTCGTGCGAGGCGTTGATGAGCTTTGCAAGCGTCTCAATATCGCCTGCTTTGAGGGCGGACGCCGCCTCTTTGACGCGCGCGCATTCATAGACGACGTGCTGCGCTCTTGCAAGAAGGGTGCAAGGCAAGACGTGCTTTGCGCCTTCGAACGCCTGAGGCGTGATGTCGGCAAGGCAGCTTGCCTCGGGGAGCTCCTTTTGAAGGAGGGAGAGCGCTTCGTCCGTTTCGGCGCGGCGTTCGTTGTATTTGCTCGTTACGAGCGCGTGCGGCTTGTTGCAGTTGGCGACGATGAGCTCGTAATTTTCAAGCTCCAAAGGGATGTATTCGTATTCGAGCGTCTTGCAGTTGAGAAGGATGGCTTTGTCCTTTTTGCCCATCGCCGAAGCGAACTGATCCATGATGCCGCAGTTGACGCCGCAGTAGGTGTTTTCCGCCTTCTGCGAAAGGAGAGCGATCGTGGTAAGATCGTACGTTTCGCCCGTGAGTTCGCGCATCGCGACCGCCGTTGCGACTTCGATGGCGGCGGAGGAGGAGAGCCCGCTCCCGAAGGGGACGGAGCAGGAGTAGTAAAGGTCGCAGCCGATGAGTGGGTGCCCCGCCTCTTTGAGGACGGAGAGGACGCCCGCCTGATATTTGCCCCAGCCGAGCGACTTGTACTCTTCCAGCCGATCGAGGGAGAGTTTTGCCGTCTCGTCGAGGTCGTCAGCATAGACGTTGACGACATTGGTGCCGTTGGGGCGCGCGAGTACGCGGCAGCAGAGGTTGAGGGATGCCGGCATGACGAGCCCGCCGCAGTAATCGACGTGTTCGCCGATGAGGTTGATGCGCCCCGCCGCGCTCACTTCGAGCGTGGGGGAGCCGTAAAATACCTTTTGAAAGTGTGCCGTGATGTCCATACGTCAGACCTCCTCAAATCCCATCGAGCGCAGGAAGGCGTCAAAGCCCTGCCTGCCCGTTTCGTCGTTCTTGAATACCGCCGTGTTGTCGAGAATGGCGGCGCATGTCTTGTTGACATAGTCCTTGACGCGCGCTTCGGCTTCCTCTTTCGAGGCGGCTCTGCCTTCCGAAAGCAGCGTCTTTATCATATTGCGGTGGAGGTAAAGATCGTTTTCGGGAGCGTTGAGGGCAGTTTCGTCGTACTCCGCATTGCCGCAGAGGATGTCGGCGATCGCCGCGAGCTGGCGCTTTAAGCGGGGCGGCAAAATAAAGAGCCCCATCGCTTCGATGAGCCCGATGCCCTCGCTCTTGATGTTGAGGTGTTCGGGATGCACATGGAAGATGCCGTCGGGGTACGTCTTATCCGTGCGGTTGTTGCGCAGGATGATGGTGAAGGAGTACATGTCTTCGATCTTGCGGAGGATGGGGGAGCAGGCGTTGTGCGGGGTGCCGCCCGTGCGGCTCAGGATATCGCATGCGGGGCAGTCGAACGTCTTCCAGGCTTCGATGATCTTTGCGGCGCACGCTTCGGCTTCATCGCGCGGGCCTTCGAAGCGGACGGCGCTGTTGTACCAGTCGAGGATGCCGAAGGTGAGATGAGGGAATGCGGGATGGGCATAGCATGTGCGGACGAGCGCGTGATGCATGGGCATCAGGTGCTTGCCCCCTTGGAAGTGCTCGTGATCGAGGATGGAGCCTCCCACGATGGGGAGGGAGGCGTTGCTCCCGATGAAATAGTTGGGGAGAACGTCCACAAAATCGAGAAGCTTTGCGGGCGTCTTGTTGTCGACGTGCATGGGAACATGCTTTTCGTTGATGGCGATGCAGTGTTCCTCGTAATAGGCATAGGGGGAGTACTGCATAAACCACTTTTCGCCGCCGAGCGTCAGGTCGACGGTGCGTAAATTTCTGCGGGGCGGGTGCGTTGCAGAGCCTTCGAAGCCCTCGTTCTCCTTGCAGAGCGCACAGGAAGGGTATTTGTTGCCCTTGGGCGCGGTGAGGAGCTTGGCGATATCCTTGTTGTTCTTTTCGGGTTTGGATAAATTGACGGTGATCTCGAGCCCGCTCTTGCCGTCGTCGTAGTTCCATTTCAGGTTGCGCGCGATGGCGGTTTTTTGCACATAGCCGCTCTTGACGGAGAGCGAGTAAAGATAATCGGAAGCCTTTGAAGCGCCCTCTCTTTCGCGGATGCGGGAAAATTCTTCGTTGACCTTGGAGGGGCGGGGCATGAGGAGCCCGAAGACATTTGCGGCAAAGCGCTCCTCGGCGCCCTCTTCGCAAAGGCGGGCGCTCTTTGCAAAGGCTGCGATCTCGCCCATGAGCGCATCGGGCACGTCGGCGTTTTCCGCTTCGGTGGTATCCGCTTCCCCCTGATAGGGCGAAGAGAGGCGGAAGTGCGATAAAAGCACGTTCCGCATGTAAATTTCGTCCTCTTCGGGAAGGAAGAGGTGGCATTTTGCATAGGCGAGCAGGTTTTCGATGAGAAGTTCGGGGGACATCTTTGGCTCCTTGCGGTGCGTTTGTGTTTTCCGCGCAATTTGCGCGGCGTACAGCAAAAGGGCGAACATCGTCGCCCGATCGCTGTAATATAGGGGGAATTTAAGAATGTGTGTTGCCATGAAAGGCGGGGGAAACGGGAACGATGCCGCCCGGTTCCCTTTCGCTTTCGGCACATTCATTATAGCGCATCCCAAAAGAAGATGCAAGCAGGCAGTTGTCCGATATCGGACATTTATTGACCTTATCCTATTGACAGGTGAATTGATTTAGATTATAATAAAGCAAAAAGGGAGGGAAGGCATGCTTGCAAAGCGGGAGATCTGGAATTACCCCGAGGGGGCGAAGGTGTGGGCGGGCAAGTACCGAAACTCGCACAACCTTTTACATTGGCACTTCGACTGCGAATTTATCTCGGTGGAGCGGGGGAAGCTCGAAGTGTTCTGCGAAAAAAAGCTGCATACCCTTGCCGAGGGGGAGGCGCTCTTTACGGACAGCGGGCAGATGCACTATCAGCGGGCTTTGGAGCCCGATACCGTGCTGCGCGTCATCGTGTTTGAAAGCTCCGTCTTTCCCGTGCTCGAAAATTTCAGGCTGCTTTCGCCCAAACTTGCGGGAGCTTACCCTGTCGCGGAGACGTACGCGCGGCTTGTAAGAGCCCTCAAAGAGAAAAAGCCCTTCTTCGGCGAAGAGGCGCGCTGCATCGTGAGCGAGCTGATGATAAATGTGTTCCGCGGCGAGGCAGTCGTCCGCCGCACGGGGGGAGACCGCACCGAGGACGCCTTCAAACGCCTTTTAGAGGACGTTGAGGAGCATTATGAAGAATATACCTTTTCGGACGCCGTCGCTTTTATGGGCATGAGCGAGGCGTACTTTTCGCGCTACTTTAAGGCGATGACGGGGACGACGTTTTCGCAGTACCTCAATTATGTGCGCACGGACGCCGCGGTGCGCTGTTTGCAGGAGGGGCGGGGGATGACGATGACGGAAATTTCCGAGGCGTGCGGGTTTTCGACCATCCGCAACTTCAACCGCATCTTCAGGGAGCTGACGGGGCATTCGCCTTCCCGCCTTCCCGAGGGGTTCGTGCTCAGCGAGCCCTTCTCCGGACGCAGCGAACAGGCGTTCCGCCCGACGCTTTTGGGGTGCGAGCTCATCGAAAGCTGTGAAGGGTGAGTGTGCTTTGTAAAAAGCGTGTAAAATTTTCAAAGCGGCTATTGACAAAACAACGTTTCGGCGGTATAATGTGTGCTGAAAGAACGAAATATCGTTCAAAAATAACCTTACGGGGGTATCTACCAATGGCAAGATTTACGTTACCGAGAGACCTTTATCACGGAAAGGGTTCTCTCGAGACCCTCAAGACGCTTGAGGGCAAGAAGGCAATGGTGTGCGTGGGCGGCGGCTCGATGAAGCGCTTCGGCTTCCTCGACCGTGCCGTTTCCTACCTCAAAGAGGCCGGCATGGAAGTTGAGCTCTTCGAAGGCATCGAAGCAGATCCTTCCGTCGAGACCGTCATGCGCGGCGCCGCTGCGATGGAAAAGTTCCAGCCCGACTGGATCGTCGCAATGGGCGGCGGTTCGCCCATCGACGCTGCGAAGGCGATGTGGATCAAGTACGAGTATCCCGACATCACGTTCGAGGATATGTGCAAGGTCTTCGGCATTCCCAAGCTGAGAAAAAAGGCAAAATTCTGCGCCATCCCTTCGACTTCGGGTACCGCGACGGAAGTCACGGCTTTTTCCATCATCACCGATTATCAGAAGGGCATCAAGTATCCCATCGCGGACTTTGAGATCACGCCCGATATCGCCATCGTCGATCCCGACCTTGCCGAGACGATGCCCAAAAAGCTCGTCGCGCATACCGGTATGGACGCGATGACGCACGCGATCGAAGCTTATGTTTCGACGGCGAACTGCGACTTCACCGATCCTCTTGCGATCCACGCGATCGAGATGATCCAGAAGGATCTCATCCCTTCCTACAACGGCGATATGGAAGCGCGCGACAAGATGCACAACGCGCAGTGCCTTGCAGGCCAGGCGTTCTCCAACGCGCTGCTCGGCATCGTCCACTCCATGGCGCACAAGACGGGCGCAGCCTTTGCTGACTACGGCGCGCACATCATCCACGGCGCGGCGAATGCAATGTATCTTCCTAAGGTCATCGCCTACAACGCCAAGGATGAGACGGCGAAGAAGCGCTACGGCGTCATCGCCGACTATATGCATCTCGGCGGCGCGAACGACGATGAGAAGGTCGCTCTCCTCATCAAGACGCTGCGCGACATGAACGACGCGCTCAACATCCCTCACTGCATCAAGAATTACGGTGCGGACAGCTATCCCTGCGAGCAGGGCTTCGTGCCCGAGGACGTGTTCCTTGCACGCCTTCCCGAGATCGCCAAGAACGCGATCGGCGACGCTTGCACGGGTTCCAATCCCCGTATCCCCACGCAGGAAGAGATGGAAAAGCTCCTCAAGTGCTGCTACTACGACACCGAGGTCGACTTCTAAGTTTTTCCGTGAATGCGATGAGCCCCGCGGCTTTTGCCGCGGGGCTCCTTTTGTATGGCGCGCGCCGCGGAGGCTCGGCACAGTCGGAGGCTGCGCAGATCCACGAGGCGGGGCATGGTGTGCAAAATTGCTTATGGGGCGTACTGTTTCCCTTCATTATCGGCATCCCGTCCTTGATCGGCTGCGCGGTGAACCCTGCAAAGCATTCTTCGTGATGGTTCGAGATACAGACTACGAAACCGGGAAAGAGGGAAGATGTTTGACGGCTCGGACAGACGAGCGTCTATGGGGCGCCAAACGGCGCCCCTCTTTTTTCAAAAAAAGTACGGAAAATTACCGAAAAAAAGTGTTGACTTATGGTCAACATTATGCTATAATAATAGCGCAATCTGGAGGACGAAAGCAATGCCAATGACACCAAAGCAAATGGTCAAACTTCTCAAAGCGAACGGCTTCATAGAAGTAGGCCAACCGGGGACCTCGCACCTAAAGATGCGAAACCCCGCGACAGGCAAGCAAACGACGGTCCCCATGCATAACAAAGACTTGGGCAAGGGGCTGGAACAGACGATACTGAAGCAGGCGGGGCTGAAATAAAAGCCCCCGCCTGCATAAAATAAAATAGAAGGAGACAAGAGTCATGGAAAAAATAATTTACCCCGCAATCTTTCATAAGGACGAAAACCGCGGATACTGGGTCGAGTTCCCCGATCTCCCCGGCTGCCTGACCGAAGGGGATACGTTAGAGGAAGCCTTCCTCATGGCGGGCGACGCTTTGGACTGCTGGTTCAATGACCCCTCGCAAGATCGGCCGAAGCCCACACCCATCACCGACGTCAAAGCGGAAGAGGGGGCGGTCGTTCAAATGGTGCAGCCCGCGCCGTACCTGAGCGAAGGCGCGAAACAGTTCTATATCGAGGAAGCGATCGAGAAAGGGCTGAAGGAGCGCCATCTCAGCAAGAACCAAGCAGCCGTCATCTTGGATGTTGATCGCTCTTATATGACGCACATCGTAAATGGAAGGAAAAAGCCGTCGCCTGAGATGGCGAAACGCATCGGATTGCTTCTCGGGTTTGACTGGCGCATCTTTTATGCCGATGGAAGAGAAGCGTTATAAGCCGACAGGGACGCGCGCAGGCACGGCCGTAGCGGCGAAGGGAATGGCGGTCGAACAAGTGAAAGCCCGTCAGAAGCCAAATGAGAGGGTCTGCCGGGCTCTTTCCGGCACTTTTGTTTGAATAGCCCCCCCGTTTTTCCGGGGGGGGGGGATCAAAAATCATTTTAGCATATCCTAATCATGATTGAAGTTGACATTATTGATAATGACAGTTTAGGTTCGATATAGGATAAGGAACCTGTTTTACAGGTATGCCGCGCGATAGGTCGTTATAGAAAAGCGATGCCCGTTAACGGGTGTGCGGCAATTATATCTTTAGGGTCTGTGCAAACCACCTGTTTCGGGTGGCTTTGACTTTATAGCGCGCCGCGAACATTTCGCGGCGCACGCTTTCTTACAGCGTCTTTTTGAATTTGCGCTCCTTTCTGAGATAGAGCGGGATGGTGACGGCGAAGGAAAGAAGGGAGAGTGCTCCGAACGCTCCGCCGAGGCTGAGGAAGAGGATGGTGTTTGTGTCGTCATCCTGTTCAAAGAGGGAGGGGCCGAAGGCGGCTTCGACATAGAGTTCGCCTTCTTTGCCTGTTTCCGAAACTGCGATCGATTTGAGTTCGCCCTGCCATCTGTAGTCATAGGAATAGAATTCGGCGATGTTTCCTTCTTCGCTCGCGGCGCGGTATTTGTAGATGGTGACGAGGGTGCCGTCCGCCGTCTCCTGCGTGCGGTAATATCCCAGCCATTCTTCGGGGAAAGAGGGGAAGAGATAGACGGCTTCGAATTTGCCCGTCTCATTCTCGCTTTGGGGCTGCTCTTCGGAGACGAGGGTATATTCCTCCCGTTCGAAGGCGCCGTCTTGCCTGAGATATGCCCCTTCGCTGAGCGTGAAGGTGTATGTCGATTGCAGTACGACGTCCGCCTCGCTTGACGCGGGGACAGCGAGGAAGATCAGCGAAAGCGCCAGAAGGACAGAAAAAGGCAGGACGATGAGGAGCGGGATGTGCTTTGTCCGCCAAATGGACAGCGTGTTTTGGCGCATGAGGGCTGTAAATGCTCCGCTTTGTTCGTCGGACGCCCGATCGACGGCGGCGAGCAGGCGCTTCTTCTGAACGCGCAGCAGGACGGGCCAGCCGATGAGAAAGGTAAGCGCCGCCGCGCCGAGCGCAAAGAGGAGCTGGAGAAGGAGGGTTTCCCCTTCGAAGAGAAGACCCGCTTCGGCAGGGACAAAGGCGTGCGGAAGATCGAAGCCGAAGACGGCGATGTTCGCAAAGACGAGCCAAAAGAGCGCCCGATCGAGCGAGAGGGAAAAGCGGAGCGCAGGCTCGCTCTCCCACGGTTCGCCCGCTTGGAAGCGCAGGCGGCGGATGCAGATGACTGCCGTTATGATGGAGGCGGCTTGGAAGATGAGCCCGAGGAAGAATGCGAGCAGGCTCTTGAGCGCCGCGTAGCCGACGATGGACGTGAGCAGGAAGGCAAGACCCGCAAGCCCGCCCGCGATCCAGCATATCGTGAAGAGGTTGGTTTTCTGCCGTTGCAGCAGGCGTTCCGTCGCCTTTTTGCGCTTTGACGGGGAGGGCGTTTCCTCCGCGCCGAGCCTTCTTCCGTGGATGATCTCGTCGCACGTCACGCCGAAAAGTTCTGCAAGCACGGGCAGCATGGAGATATCGGGGCAGGAAGCGCCCGTCTCCCAGCTCGATACCGTCTTGTTGGAGACGCCGAGGGTATCTGCGACTTCCTGCTGGGTATATCCTTTTGATTTTCTGAGAGCGGCGAGAAATTCGCCCATCCGGTTGTTTTCCATTGTTTCTCCTTTCCGATCGGTCGCCTTGATCATACCACACCTTGGAGAAAAATTCAATGCGGAGAGGGGCAAAATCGCTCCAAGCTCCTTGGAATCGTTCCGAAATCGGGGGAACGTGGCGCAAAGGAGCAGAGCCGGAGGCTAATTCGGGCGGCTGCTTCATACAATACGATATGGAAATTTCGGGGAGAGGATTTACAAGCGAACTGTTCGCCCTTCAGGGGGCGGCGGGGGAGTATCTGTCTGCGTTCTGCGACCCGTGGGAAGCGCTCGAGGGCATCGGGAAATGGCTTTGGGCTTTGGGCGGGGCGCTTTCGGGGGGATTTCGGGAACTTTCCCGCGGCGTGTGGGTGCATGAAAGGGCGAAGATCGCACAAAGCGCTGCCCTCGCGCCGCCCTGCATCGTCTGCGCGGGGGCGGAAGTGCGCCATAACGCCTTTGTGCGCGGCAGGGCGTATGTGGGGGAGGGGTGCGTCGTCGGCAATGCGACGGAGCTCAAAAACGTCATCTTATTGGACGGGGCGAAACTGCCGCACTTCAATTATGCGGGCGACAGCATCGTGGGGGATGCCCATCTCGGGGCGGGGGTCATCCTCTCCAACGTGCGCGCGGACCGCATGCCCGTCACCGTGCGCCTTCCGCATGCCGCCATCCCCACGGGCAGAAAAAAGCTGGGCGCGATGGTGGGGGACGGCGCGGAAGTGGGCTGCCAATGCGTCCTCAACCCCGGCACGGTGATGGGAAGAAATTCGCGCGCGGAACCGCTCTCTTCCGTGCGGGGGTATGTTCCCCCTGCCCATCTTTATAAAAAGGACGGCTCCCTTGTGCCGCTTCTTTAAAAGCCGTTCATCATAATGCGCTCTCTTTCGACATACAATGTGTCAATACCGGAAGGGGGTACAAGTTGATGTGGGACTATATGCGCGAGCGTGCCGTGCGGTGCGGGGAGTATATCGCAAAGACGGGCTGCACGGTGCGCGCGTGCGCGGCGCATTTTGGCGTGAGCAAATCGACGGTACATAAGGACGTGACGGAGCGGCTTTTCTATCTTGAACCCGCCCTTTGGCGGCGCGTGCAGAAGGTCTTGAAAGTCAACCTTTCGGAGCGGCACCTGCGCGGGGGCAGGGCGACGCGGCTCAAATACGAAAACATGGAAAAAGCAAGAGGGGAGAAAAACGCACGCAAAATAGCAAGCGTTTCGCAGTCCTTCGCCCGAAAATGAACATTTTGTGAAATACTTGTCATTTGCCGCCGTCTGTGATATAATACGCATGGATAAATTTACAAAAACGATTACGGTCAAGATACTATGGCAAAATTGCTCGGCATCGACGTCGGTTCTACGACGGTCAAGGTATGCGTCATCGACGAAGGGGGGAACATCCTCTCTTCCACTTATGAAAGGCACTTCTCCAAGGTCAAGGAGTGCGTTTTGGAGGAGCTTAAAAAGCTTGGCGACCCCGACGGGGAATACAAAGCGTGCATCACGGGCTCTGCGGGGCTCGGGCTTGCGCAGCGCGGGGAGATCGGCTTCGTGCAGGAAGTGCAGTCCGCCTTCGGCGCCATCCGAAGATTTTATCCTCAGGCGGACGCCGCCGTGGAATTGGGCGGGGAAGACGCCAAGATCATCTTCATTACGGGCGGCACCGAACAGCGCATGAACGGCAGCTGCGCGGGCGGCACGGGCGCGTTCATCGACCAGATGGCGACCCTCCTCAACGTCTCCGTGGGGGAGTTGGACGAGCTCGCGTTGAAGGCGGAGCGCGTCTATCCCATCGCTTCCCGCTGCGGCGTGTTCGCGAAATCGGATATCCAGCCCCTTCTCAACCAGGGGGCGAGCAAGGCGGATATCGCCGCTTCCATCTTGCAGGCGGTCGTCGATCAGACGGTCGCGGGGCTTGCGCAGGGGCGCAGGATCAAGGGCACGGTGCTCTTTCTGGGCGGGCCTTTATACTTTTTGAAAGGACTTCGGAAGGCGTTTCAAGAGACGCTGAAGCTCGACGACGAGCACGCCATCTTCCCCGACAATGCGCCCTGCTTCATGTCGGTCGGCGCGGCGCTCTATGCGGAAGGGGAGAAGGCGGAAAAGCTCTCCTCTATCATGGAGCGCATCGAAAACGCCAAGTTCGGCAGCGGCATCACGGTGGGCGAGCCGCTCTTTGCCTCCCGCAAGGAGTACGACGAGTTCATCATGCGCCACATGCGCAGCGACCTTTCCTTCGAGGACATCCA
>ERZ506621.192-NODE-192-length-10509-cov-3.66616_pt1 | contig 10509 bp, 8 predicted proteins | sample MGYA00512402_ERZ506621 | MGnify/ENA metagenome assembly ERZ506621 | reverse complement strand
AGCCTTGAAGGCTTTGGAAAATGGCGGCTACCAAGATATTGCCCATGGGCAGAAGCAGGCTGGTACTTTTTGCCACAACCAGTTCAAAGGGAGCAATCTGTGCCGGAAAGAAGACGGCAGCCTTTGGGTAGGGGGCTTTGAACAGTGTACCGGGGATATTTTCGCCGTGGATTTGGCGGCGTATCTGCGGCGGTTCTGGCGGAAAGTGCCCGATGAGCGGGAAAAACTGGCAGAAGTGCTGGCGGCATATGAGGCGGAGCGACCCATGGCAGAGGCAGAACGGAAGCTTTTGGTGCCTTTGACAGCCTTTCCGGAAAAATTCCTGCGGCTGGTGCATGAGTCCTATAACCGCCGGAGGGTCTGCGTTTCTCCCGCCATGGAGGAACGTCTGGCAGATGCGGCGGCGGAAGAAAGCCAAATGGGCGACCTTTCACAAGCCTTGGAAAAGCTTTTTTGAGAATTATCGGAAAAAGGGGCGTAAGGCAAGCAGTCTTCAGAAGGAAATGTCATTGATGAAGTTATGTAAAAATAAGAAAATCGTAAAAATTTTGGCTTTCTTTGTTTTCTGATGAAGAAGCCCCTAACTTTGCGCCCTCAATTTCTCTTGCAACTTCGGGAAGAAACGTATAAAATGAGACTAAGACAGTCTGCAAATCATTCCCCGAAGGAGGAGAAACGGTATGAAGGACTATCATTTTGAAAATGACAATAAAGAATTCGACACCACCATACGGTTGGATCATATAAACGAAAAAGTAAAAGAACTGGAACAGAATCAGACAGACGAGGACGATTTGGGGGACAAGGATGAGTTCCTCAACGCCTTTGAATCGGAAAAATTTGAAGATCCCCTGCCCATGCAGCCGGCGGAGGAACCAGTGACATTCGTCACACGAGAACCCAGAAAACAGCCTGTCTATGACGGAGGAGAACCTCCCAGAGGTCCCAAAGACGAGGACGATGAGGAGGACGAGCCTTTCTGGAACAAAAAGACCATTGGCCTCATCACCATCGCTGCCCTTGTGGTACTGGGCATCTGCTTTGGACTGGTGAAAATGCTGTTTTTCTCCAATCCGCTGGATACAGCAACAGAAGCCGCGCCTATGCTGGTAACAGAAGTGCTGGATGAGGAAGAATTGCTGGTCTATGACATCAATGAAGCCAAACAAAAGACTGTGAACCTGACGCCGGAAACGGTGGTTTATAACGAAGATGAGGTGCAGATACAGCCGGACATCATACAGATGGGCGATCTGCTCATGATACAGATGGATCAGGACGGCGAATTTGCCGTGACCATTTCTTATGACGAAAGCATCAAGAAAGAAGAAATCACTGGGCTGAAAGCCGATACTTCCGCCAAGGAACTGCAGGGGGAAGACCGCTCTTTTGCCTATGACAAAAAGACCATTTTCTACTACGACGAGGAGGAAATTCGTCCCGAGGACATCGAAAGCTGTGATGTGTTGGAAATCAGCGGCATCGGCGATGTGGTATGGTCTGTAAAAGTATTGGAATATCACGGTTATATCACCGTGGAAAATACCCAGAACATCAAAAACGGCACCTTTACATTGGATGAGGAAGAACCTGTGCCCCTCAGCGATGTGGAAAAAATCGCTGTGAAAGAAGGCACCCATTCCATCACCATCAAAGGGGACAACATTGAAAGCCGCACAGACAGCGTGCTGGTGCAGGCGGGAGAAACGACAGTCTATGACCTGTCCAAAGCCCAGCAGAAAATGGGCGTTCTTGCCATCAATGCCAATGTTTCCGATTATAAGCTTTACATCAACGGCGCGCTGGTGGACAGCAGTCAGCCTTCCGTATTGCCCTTTGGGGAATACGATGTGGTAATCCTGAAAAATGGCTACAAAGAATGGAGCCAGACTGTGACACTGAATCAGGATGCCGTCAGCGTGAATGCCCAGCTGGAGGCAGAAGAACAGCTGGCAACGGTGGTCATCAACTGCAACGAAGCAGACGCCAATGTATTCATCAACGGCGAGGAAAGAGGCACCGCACCTTTGCAGGTAACACTGCCTTATGGCACTTATGAAGTGGAAGTGTTCAAAGACGGCTTCACTTCTTATCACCAGACTGTCCAGATTCAGAGCAGTGTGGTGCACATTTCCGCAACATTAGGTTAAACCCTCTTTTTTGCGGCAGAGCATGCCGAAAACTGCCGCAGCAGGAGAGGATACAGCATAGACAAACAAAGACAAAGAACAAAGGGAGGAATCAAATTGGATCACATGGAAAGATACCATCAGTGGCTGGCAGATCCTGCCATTGACGAAGCAACAAAAGAAGATCTGCGGAAAATCGCCGCAGACGAAAAGGAAATCAAAGAACGTTTTTACAAAGATCTGGAATTTGGTACAGGCGGTCTGCGCGGAATCATTGGGGCAGGCAGCAACCGTTTGAACCGTTACACCGTAGGCCGTGCTACACAGGGTCTGGCAAACTACATCCTCAAAGAAGGTACACAGGACAAAGGCGTAGCCATCGCTTATGACTCCCGTCATATGTCCCCCGAATTTGCCCAGATCGCAGGTCTGGTACTGGCAGGCAACGGCATCCGTGCTTATGTATACCCTTCTCTGCGTCCCACACCCATGCTGAGCTTTGCTGTACGGGAACTGGGCTGCACAGCTGGTATCGTTATCACAGCCAGCCATAACCCCCCCGAATACAACGGCTACAAAGTTTACTGGGCAGACGGCGCACAGGTTGTTGCACCCAGAGATAAAGACATCATCGCAGAAGTAAACGCTGTGGCAAGCTTCGGCGAAATCAAAGAAATGGCAATGGACGAAGCACAGGCAAAAGGCCTGTTCCAGTATATTTCCGAAGATGTGGACAACGCTTTTGACGCCAACGTACTGGCACAGCGTCAGGCACCCGAAATCATCGAAGAAATGGCAGACGATCTGAAAATCGTTTACACACCTATTCACGGCTCCGGTAACCTGCCCGTGCGCAGAGCATTGGAAAAAGCAGGTTTCCATCAGGTATATGTGGTAAAAGAACAGGAAATGCCCGACTCCGATTTCACAACTGTTGGTTATCCCAACCCCGAAGACCCGAAGGTATTCGTGCTGGCACAGAAACTGGCAGAGGAAAAAGGCGCGGATATCATTGTGGGTACTGACCCTGACTGTGACCGTGTAGGCGCAATGGTACGCAATGACAAAGGCGAATATGTAGTGCTCACAGGCAATATGACCGGCGCACTGCTGACAGAATACATCTTGTCCCAGAAGAAAGCAAAAGGCACACTGCCCGCAAACGGCGCAGTCATCAAAACCATCGTAAGTACAGAAATGATTCGCCCCATGTGCGAAGCTTATGGCGTGGAACTGATGGACGTGCTGACAGGCTTCAAATTCATCGGTGAAAAAATCAAAGGCTTTGAAGAAACCGGCAGCCATTCTTATATTTTCGGTTTTGAAGAAAGCTACGGCTGTCTGGCAGGCACATATGCCAGAGATAAAGACGCCGTTGTGGCAACACTGCTCATCTGCGAAATGGCAGCTTACTACAAGAAACAGGGCATGACACTGTATGATGGCTTGATGGCACTGTATGAAAAATACGGCTACTATCGTGAAGGCGTAAAATCCCTGACTATGAAAGGTCTGGACGGCGTAGAAAAAATTCAGAAAATCATGGCTTCCTTCCGTGCAGAAACTCCCGCGGCATTCGCAGGCGTAGCTGTGGAATGGGCAAAAGATTATAAGACACAGGTATTCAAAAACCTGAAAACAGGGGAAGAAACCACAAGCCCTCTGCCTGTTTCCGACGTGGTTTACTACACACTGGCAGATGGTTCCTGGATCTGTGTACGTCCTTCCGGCACAGAACCCAAACTGAAATTCTATATCGGCGTAAAAGGCGATTCCCTGGCAGATGCGCAGGCGAAAATCGACGCTCTGGAAGCAGATATTGACGCAAAAGTAGCGGCAGTTTAATCAAGAAATGAAAACAGGCTCTTAAGGAGAGCCTGTTTTTTTGTAGGAGGGAGAAGCGATGACTGATTTTGTGAATCTCACAGTGGAAAATCTGGAAACAGAGCATCTTTGCTGTATCATCCGCACCAAAACAAAGCATCCCGGCGTGGAAGCGAAACGGAAATGGCTGGCAGAACGGCTGAAAGAGGGGCATGTGTTTCGGAAACTGGATGTGAAAGGAACGGTCTTTATAGAATATGCCCCTTTGGAGAAAGCATGGGTGCCTGTGGAAGGGGAAAATTATCTGCATCTCTACTGCCTGTGGGTGCTGGGAGAATATCGCGGCAAAGGGTATGCGAAAGAACTGCTGGAATATGCCATCCATGACGCCAAGGCAAAAGGAAAATCCGGCATTTGCATGTTAGGGGCAAAGAAGCAGAAAGCTTGGCTTTCCGACCAAGATTTTGCCAAGAAATATGGCTTTGTGTCTGTGGATACCACAGAAAGCGGCTATGAACTGCTGGCGCTTTCCTTTGACGGAACTTATCCCCGTTTTGGGGCGCAGGCAAAGGCGGAGAAAATAGAAAGTCAAGATTTGACCATTTATTATGATATGCAGTGTCCTTTTGTCTGTCAGACCGTGGAGAAACTGCGGGAATATTGCGACGAAAACCAGATACAGGCGGATTTTGTGGAGGTGGATACCTTGGAAAAAGCAAAACATTTGCCTTGTGTGTTCCAGAACTGGGCAGTGTTTTACAAAGGCAAATTTGAAACGGTGAATCTGCTGGATGTGAAGGCATTGCAGAAACTATTGAAATAAAGAAAAAAAGAAAGCCGAAATCCTTAGAAAAAGGGGGTTCGGCTTTTTTTATAGCTATGTAGTTTTTATGAGCTAATCCGGTAATGCCCCACAATATCATGGCGTTTTTCCAGAATATCCTGTTCATAAGCGGACTGGAAAGGGTCGTTGTGGTGGATGACATAGGGAATCCCCTTGTCATTGCGCTGGTCGGACACCATGCCGATATGGTTGGAAAATAGCACAATGTCGCCGCCCTGCCACTGGTCGATTTGGGAAATGTCCGTTGTCAGAGGGATGGCGGTATGGGCAAAGTACACTTTCAGATTGCGGACGCGGCGAAAGTCAATGTTGGGGTTGGGTTCGTCAATGTCATATTCCTCTGGATGGGCGGCAATGTCTTCCGCCACAAGTTCTTTCAGGTCATAGCCTGCGGATAACATAGCGTTTGCGATGACATCGGTGCAGACACCATAGCCGTCGTCGGGATAGCCCGTTTCGTAATACTTGCTTTTGTATCGGGGCTGGGTGGCGATGTAAGTACGTGCCCCCTGCAAAAGGTCTATCTGGTCGTCTATGCCGTCCCCGTCTTTGTCCGTCTGGCTGTGAAAATCGGGAATCTGAAAATCTCCGTTTGTTTTGGCGTTTACCGGGGCACTGCTGGTGCCGAGAAAGTAAAAACGGCAGAAAAACAGGACGCAAGCCAAAACCACCGCCAGTATCAGCAGGAAGATGGTTCTTTTTTTCATGGTATCCCTCCTGAATGCAAAAACTGCCCGAGGGTTCCCCGAGCAGTTATTTGATAAAAGCTAAAGAGTTGTAAAACTTGTAAAACCTTAATGACAAAACAGTTATATCTGGAATCCGCAGCCGGAATTTATTTCCGACGAGGACAAACAGAGAGTTTCAAGGCATTTATGCCGATGGAGACTCTGCACCTCGAAAAGAAACGGGGACGCCGAAGGCGGCTTTGCGAAGCAAAGTGCTTGACCCAACTGTTTTACATCTGTTATTTCGTCAAAAGCTTGAATGAAATGAGCTTTTGACGATAGTTTTACCGATATGCTTTCTTGTAAATAGCCAGACAGTCCTCAAAAGGCATGTCCGCAGGGTCTACCTGGAACAGACCGCCCATGGTTTCATACGCCATTTTGGTATACATTTCCAGATCTTCTTCTTTGATGCCGTAATCGGACATTTTCAGGTCGTCCACATGGCAGGCAACTTTCAGATCGTGGAGGGCATCTACGAAATCCATAGGTTTTGTGGCGTCTGTTTTGCCCAATGCTTTTGCCATGGCAATCATGCGGTCGTCAACCACACCACGTTCCGCCCAGTAGGTGTAGTATGCTTCGCAAAGCATAATCAGACCAGCGCCATGTTCCAGTTTGGGATTTTTGCCGCTGAGAGGATGTTCCATGGCGTGTTCGGAAGTACATCCGCCGATGCTTTCACTCATGCCGGAAAGGGTGTTTGCCAGTGCCACATCTTCTCTTGCTTCTTTGTCGCTGCCGTTGTTTACGGCTTTGGCAAGGCTCTTGCCGATCAGTTCAATGGCTTTGAGAGCATAGAGGTCGTTGATGGGGTTGGTGTAGCGGTTGATGTAGCCTTCGGTGCTGTGGAACAGAGCATCAAATCCCTGATAAGCTGTCAGTTTTTCTGGTACGCTCATCATCAGGTCGGGATCAACGATGGACAGTACAGGGAATGTGCCGTCATAGCCGAAACCGATTTTTTCGCCTTCGGGATTGGTGATAACAGCCCAGGGGTCTGCTTCTGTGCCTGTGCCGGCTGTGGTGGTGATGGCAACGATGGGCAGAGGCGTTACGGGAACAGCTTTGCCGCCGCCGGTACCGCCGGAAACATAGTCCCAGAACTGACCTTCGTTTGTTGCCATAACGGCAATGGCTTTTGCGGAGTCGATGATGGAGCCGCCGCCCAGACCGATAACGAAGTCACAGCCTTCTGCTTTTGCCAGTGCCGCCCCTTCCATAACATGATGTTCTGTGGGGTTGGGCTGGATTTTGTCAAAGATCACATGGGCTACGCCTGCTTTGTCCAGCTGTTCTTCCAGTCGTGCCAGATAGCCGTATTTCCGCACGGAAGTACCGCAGGAAATGACAATCAGGGCTTTTTTGCCGGGCAGTTTCTGTTTATGGAGTCTGTCCAGCTGACCGCTGCCGAACAGCACACGGGAAGGGATATAATATTGAAATTTCATAAGTAGTTGCCTCCTTTCAATTCTGACAAAAGTATACCACAGACGGACAGAAAAGAAAATCCGTGTCCATGGTTTTTACGAGAAAAAATCGTACAAAATCCGCCTGTTTTGGTATACTGAAAAAAAGATGTAACCTTTTGGCGGCAAAATCGTTTTTGAAGTAAAAGGGCAGGAAAGGAGGGGGCTATGGAATCTGACGTATTGCGGGAATTGTACGAAAAATATCACCAGAAAGCGTATCTGTATGTCCTCTCTTTGTGCCGGGACAGGGAAACGGCAGAGGACATTGTCAGTGAGGGCTTTGAGAAGGCTTTCCTGACGGTGGAGGGCTGCCCGGAAGGGTTTTTCTGGTGGCTCTTGCGGGTATGCAGGAATCTCTGGCTGGATACGCTGCGGAAACAGAAGCGGCAGGGGGGAGAAATGCCCGCGGAAATCCCTGTGCCTGAGGACGCCCTTTCCGGTGTGCTGCAAAAAGAGGAAAACCGGCGGCTCTATACTGCCATGAACCGCCTTTCTCCGGCAGACCGGGAACTTTTGATCTGGCATTATTTCGGGGAACTGTCCATCAGGCAGATGGCAGGACTCAGAGGCATTTCGGAAACGGCAGTGAAAACGGCACTGTTCCGTGCCAGAGCCAGACTGAAACAGAAATTAGGAGGTGAAAAGCCATGACATTTCGGGAACTTTTGGAGAAATACAAAAACCACACCGCAACGCCGGAAGAACGGAAACAGGTGGAGGCAGAACTGGAAAAATATAATGCCCTGACAGAATATCTGCTGGAACAGGATGTGGACATGGAAGGGGAAGATTTGGCTGGCCAGCAGGAGGAACTGCAAAAAATCGACCGTTCCATGAAAAAACGAGGACGGCGCATCATTGCCATTGCGGTGATTATTGCCTGCGTGGTCATGGGGACGCTGACAGCCTTCCAGCCTGCCATCAGTAAGGTCATTTGGTATGACCCCACAGAACAGGATTTACAGCAGTTTTCTTATGATATTAGTTGCCATCTAGCAGTTTTGGCAGAATTGACTATGCCAGAAGTGCAGATGGAGTCTGTCACCATTACAGAGCAGGGATGGGGGAAATATGATTTACAGGTGCAGCAGCGAGAATGGTCTTCAGGGAAATACGTCTGGGAGGACGGTACTGTTACTCGGGGAAAAATCGAACTGAAATCTAATGTGTATCAATATAGCGCCATCAATGCGTTTTCTCGAGGAACAGCAGAGTTTGGGAACAGTGTGATGACTGAGAGTGCTGAGGCAAAAGCGTCGCTGGCAGATTTGCCGGAATATATGCAAATGGAAGCCTATGTTTCTTTGGGGAAAGATTGGACTATGGAGGAACTGGCGGACTTTGCGGCAAAGCAGGAAGGATATCTGGGCTGGGTCGGTGTGCGGACTTCTCCTGAGGAACGACAGTTTTTGCCTTTGATGGGATTTGATGCAAACGGCAGCGGATATATCTGGGAAAATGTAGACGTGGCGTATCCTTTTTATGAATTGTCTATGCATGAGGATGTGCCTTTGGCAGAGGCCTGGGAGAAACATTTCCTTGCCCTGCTCCAGTACAGTATCGACCAGGGAGATTTTTACGCAAGGCTGAATCAGTCTAACGATCATGGAAATGCTTGTCAGATGGTGCAGGAATATGTAACGAAAAACGGTGTAAAAACCTATGGATTCCTGTATTATGGCACACCGGCGGAAATGAGAAAACTGCTGGAAAATGAAGATGTGGAAGGAATTCATGTGACAGACTACCAATTGCGGGTACCGGGATTGTAAGGGAAAAATAATAAAAAGGCGTATTTCCAAAAGAAATACGCCTTTCTTACGTTCTAATTCAAATCACACATTGAAGCGGAACAGAACCACGTCGCCGTCTTTGACAACATATTCTTTCCCTTCGGAGCGAACCAGACCCTGTTCTTTTGCGGCATTGTAAGAGCCAAGACGCATCAGGTCGTCATAAGCAACAACTTCCGCACGGATGAAGCCACGTTCGAAGTCACTATGGATTTTGCCGGCAGCCTGAGGAGCTTTGGTACCTTTTGTGATGGTCCATGCACGGCTTTCCTGAGGGCCTGCTGTCAGGTAGCTGATGAGCCCCAGCAGTTTGTAGCTGGCTGCAATCAGACGATCCAGACCACTGCCGTCTACGCCCAGATCTGCCAGAAATTCTTTTTTGTCTGCTTCGTCCAAATCGGAGATTTCTTCTTCGATTTTTGCGCATAATACGAATACTTCGCTGCCTTCTTTGGCTGCGTATTCTCTTACACGCTGTACGTATTCATTGCTTGCGCCGTCGTCTGCCAGATCGTCTTCGGCTACGTTTGCAGCGTACAGCACAGGTTTTGCAGTCAGCAGCGTCAGGCTGTCCACAAAAGCTTTTTCTTCCGGTGTGTCAAATTCCACAGCACGAGCGGAAATGCCCTGTTCCAGTGCTTCTTTCAGTTTCTGGAGCACATCCACTTCTTTCTGGAGGGACTTGTCCGCTTTTGCCATTTTGCCTGTTTTTGCAATACGGCGTTCCAGGATTTCCAGATCGGAGAATACCAGTTCCAGATTGATGGTTTCGATGTCACGGATGGGGTCGATGGAGCCGTCCACATGTACCACGTTGGTATCTTCGAAGCAGCGTACTACGTGTACGATGGCGTCTACTTCACGGATGTGGGACAGGAATTTGTTGCCCAGACCTTCGCCTTTGCTGGCGCCGCGCACCAGACCGGCAATGTCAACGAATTCGATGACAGCAGGTGTGGTCTTTGCGGAGTTATACATTTCTGTCAGTTTTGTCAGTCTTTCGTCAGGCACAGTTACGATGCCCACGTTGGGGTCGATGGTACAGAAGGGATAGTTTGCCGCTTCTGCTTTCCCCAGAGTCATAGAGTTGAATAAGGTGCTTTTGCCCACGTTGGGCAGACCTACGATACCTAATTTCATTTTATCTTATACCTATCCAGAAATCCTTGATTTACAAGGCTTTCTGCCTTTCTCTAAATTTTGTCTACGCCCTTTTTACGCCCTTTTTTCATATCAGGCTGGCGTAGCTTGTTCAAATTGGCGGACGGCTTTTATCATAGATTCGTCTGTCACATGAACATATCTGTCCATTGTTGTTTTGATACTCGCGTGTCCTAAAAGCTGCTGCAAGACCTTTGGCTGTACGCCGCGCTCGATTGCGCGTGTGGCGTAGGTATGTCGCAGAGCGTGCATACAAAAACGCTTGATACCAGCTTCATCACACAACTTGTATAGGTGGGTATCATAGGAACTGTTTTTCGCCGGTTCCCCGGTTCGCCAGTTTACGAACACCAGATCACGCATGACAAGGCATTTCTTTTCTCCTGTTCGGCTGTCCGTGTACTCCAAAACCTGTGACAGTACATCAGACTCTTTTCGGCTGTTCCGTTCATCGTAACAGCTTTTAAGAACGGAGTATGCCATATCCGTAAGCGGAATTGTGCGATAGCTTTTCTTCGTTTTCGGTGGACCAGCTCGCCAAAGATCGGAAGAGCGTCG
>ERZ506621.183-NODE-183-length-10759-cov-3.87818_pt1 | contig 10759 bp, 11 predicted proteins | sample MGYA00512402_ERZ506621 | MGnify/ENA metagenome assembly ERZ506621 | reverse complement strand
CTCGCGGGCGCGCGGCGGAAGGAGTAAAAGCGGGCGTTTGCAACTTCGCAAACGCCCGCCTCTCATATCTCACTCGCCCGTATAATTGAAAACAATTTCTGCATTTAGAAGATCCTCATTATCCGCCCAATTTTCCGCCCGAATCTTGATATCATTCCACTCCGCCTCACTGCCCGTATAATAAACAGTTTCAAGACTTTCACAACCATGGAACGCCCCATAATCGATGGAAGTGACGCTGTCGGAGATCGTGATGCTCGTCAAACTGTCGCAATATGCAAACGCAAAATCGCCGATAGAAGTGACGCTGTCGGGGATCGTAATGCTCGTCAAACTGCTGAAATATGCGAACGCCCAATCTCCAATAGAAGAGACACCGTATGGAATCATTAAATCTTTTACAAGAGCATCATTCAAATACAATTTTTCCGCATAATAAGACGGATTAGAATAAGAAAACCTCCAAGGACTGTTCTTCCCAAATTCTATTCCACACCATGTCGCAAGATTGGAGATATAAACGCTCGTAAGTCTGTGGCAACCATAGAATGCCCTCTCGCCGATGGAAGTGACACTGTCGGGGATCGTAATGCTTGTCAGGCTGTCGCAACCATAGAACGCATAATCGCCTATGGAGATGACACTGTCGGGGATCGTGATGCTTGACAGACTGTCGCAATTCGAGAACGCCGAACCGCCGATGGAAGTCACGCTGTCGCCGATTGTAATGCTCGTCAGACTGTCGCAATTCGAGAACGCCGAACCGCCGATGGAAGTCACGCTGTCGCCGATTGTAATGCTCGTCAGGCTGTCGCAACCAGAGAACGCACTCCCGCCAATTTCTGTGACACCGTCGCCAATCGTAACACTCGTCAGACTATCGCAATCTTCGAACGCGCTCTCCCCTATAGAAGTGACGCTGTTGGGGATCGAAATGCTCGTCAGGCTGCTGCAACCCGAGAACGCAAAATTGCCGATGGAAGTGACGCTGTCAGGGATCGAAATGCTTGTCAGACTGTTACAATCTTCGAACGCCCTATCCCCAATGAAAGTCACGCCGTTCCCGATCTCTTACATTGATGAAATTATCGGGAAGATCGGAGAATTCATTCTCTGTGATGAACAGAATACTTGACTGCGGATCATAATACCAGCCCTTACCAACTTCAAAATCTGTTTTCGTCTTTAGCTCATTTCCGAAGCGGTCGCGCCATTCTAAAGACAACGCATCCTCTTCCGGCTCGAGGCTTCCCGTCGCGAGCCCCATCATATAACTCCCGTCCTGATAGCGCACGGTATAGGTAACTTCGCTACCCGAGGTCTCGAGCACTTCGTACTTTTTGACCGTCTTAGCCGCACCCTTCGTCTCTTCGGTGCGGGAAGCGTCGAAAAAAACGCTCGCAACGCATCCCTCGCCATCGAAACGAACTTCAATGTATTTATATTCTTCCGTCTGCAATTTCTGCTCCAGCTCCATCGCCTCGTTGAAGGCGTCCTCAAAGTCGCCCCAATCCTCGATGTCGTCGGGATCGAAGCTGTCGTTCTTTTCCAAAAGCTTCAAATAATTGTTGCTGTAATAGGTGAACGTTGAGCTGCCCTCGCGGTAGTCGTACGGGTCGCCCAAAAGCTCGATGACGCTCTGGCGGCTGTCGCCGATCTCGATCTTTTCCACCACGCCGAGGCGGAACTTGTTGGAAAGCACGGAAACAAGCACAATGATCACGATAACAACGAGCACGATCGCCGCGATCGCCGCCCACGCCTTCTTCGGCACCTTTTTGACGGCCTCCGCCGCCTTCGCGCCGAAATTCACGCTCTCCTTCCGATCGGAACGGGCAAAATCGTAGCCGCATTTCGGGCAATAGCGATCACCCGCGCCTCGTTCCTGCCCGCACTTGGGGCAGACGGTCAGCTCTTTTTCTGCGGGCGTGCCGCACTTGGGGCAGAAGTTGCCTTCGAACTTCGCGCCGCATTTCTTGCAGATCATATCCCTCATCCTCCATAAAATTTCTTTGCAGGGCGTAAAAAAGCGCGTCTCCGAACGGAGACACGCCCTGCATCCTGTATCCCCGTTTATTGGGTGTAAACTTTCCAGTTATAAGGAAATAGAGATACGAAATGCCGCTTCGTACCTTATAACTGGTTCGATTCAGTTTACACCCGCCTTCACTATACCATAAATCTCAGAAAAACGCAAGCCCCCTCTGCACATTTCCCGAAAAATCATGAGAAACGCAGGCGCGCCGCGGCTCAAAGCCGCGGCGCGCCCAAAAAAATTCATGCCGCCGACGCGCTGCATCGGCGGCGCTTCTCTTCCAATTTCCACTCACCAAGCTGCGCGCTCCTCTTCGGGGGCGTCCTCATAGCCGTACGCCTCTCCGCACCCGAAGCCGAACAGCCGTTCGTACTCTTCGTCGATCTCCGCAAAGTACTTGATATAACACTTGTAAAACCCGCGGCTGTTTTCGGTGATATAGGGCTTTGCGGGCGGCCCCGCCTCGTCGAGGGCAGCAAGGCCGTAGTCGCCGTTGACGCGCCAGCCCTCCAAAAACCCGATGCGCACGGCGTCCTGCGGGCAGTAGAAGGAACAGCGCATGCACATATCGCACCTGTGGCCGAACTTCACCCTGCCCTCTTCGAAGCGGATGTTCTTTTCGGGGCAATTCTTCACGCACAGCCCGCATTTTACGCACTTTTCCTCATCCACGCGGTACAAAAAGGAGTTGATCGCCCCGCCCGCCTTCTGGATGCCCACCGCCACCGCGGCAGCGTCGTACAAAAGATTGCTCTCGATCCTTTGCACGATGCCGTGCTCCAACCGATACATCATGATCCGCAGGAGCTTGTTGTCGTAGTCCAGAATTTCCCGCACGAAGTCCTTCTCGAAGGGGAAATGGATGTTGTAGGGCATCACGAAGTGATACTCCCCCTTGAGCACCGCCCCCTTTCTTTGCATGCGCCGCAGCAGAATGCGGGAAGAAGCGTTGTTCATCGCCAGCGTCTCGCCGCTGTTCTTGTAGATGAAGAACGCCTGCCCCGCCCGCACGTTGAGTTTTTTCGTATAGCGGTTGAAGGGCAGCGGCGAATTGAACCCGTAGATGGGATAGCCGAACCCCAAAAGATCGTAAGCGTAGACGTCCTTGACGGGCGTATCGCAATTGATCTCCACGCGGTCGACCTCATGCCCGCGGCGCACGAATTCCGCCTCGACCTTATCGGTGAGGTAGCGCGTGTTGTATGTTCCCGTGTAGTAGATGAGTAAAACTTTCATGCGTATCTTCCCGCCTTCTTCCGCCGAGCCGATGATGCGGTATGCTGCGCCCGTTATGCTTCCGCGCGATATGCGCCGCGCCCTTTCGCCGAGCCGATGATGCGCTATGCTGCGCCCGTTACGCTTCCGCGCGATATGTGCCGCGCCCGTAGTTCGCCCGCGCCCTTCCGCAGGGCTGCTCTCGAACCGCCCCCGCTCCCGCCGTGTGCGCAAGGGGCGCTGTCATGTCTTTTTATGACTTATCTTGATTTTATCATGAAATGCCACGATTGTAAATAGATTCGGCAAAAAAAGGCACGGGGTTTTTCCGTGCCGCTCTGCTTACAAAATATCAATTTATCAGTGTAATTCTTTTTCTCGCTTATTGCCGATATAAGCTCCTTCCTTACAGCAACCAACCATTTTATACCCCATTGATTCGTAATATTCATTCAAAAATTTATTATCTACTGCACAATCAAGACGCAAGAATTGTATTCCTTTACTGATTGCCATTTTTTCCACTTCTGAAAGAATAATCTTACCTGCACCTATTACTGATAACTCAGTAACAAGATTGTGCACATAGTACGCTGGCGAATCTGCCATTTGCGGCCAACATTCATCGCTTTGTAACAGAACCACGGCGCCAATAACAACATCCTCTTTACTTAGGACATAGAGTTCTCCCAACCTTTGGCGGTCTGCATAATAGCTGATCGGATATACTTCTAAATAATTTGTTATATTCCACTGCTGAATACCAGATTTATCCATCCATTGAATTCTTTTTTTATATAGAGAAAAAATAGTATCAATTTCATTATTTTTTGCCAATCGAAAATCATATCCCATGTTTATATAACTTCTCAAATTCCAATTTTACATTCCGAAAAAGCCCCCTCACAAAAGCGGGCTCTCGCCACTCAGCCATTTGTCCTCTTGGGTGATCTTGCGGAGCACCCTGCACGGGTTCCCCGCCGCGATGACGCCTGCGGGAATATCGTGCGTCACCACGCTGCCCGCGCCGATGACGCTGCCTTCGCCGATGGTCACGCCCTGCACGATCTTGACGTCCGCCGCCACCCACGCCCGATCTCCGATCGTCACGGGCTTGGATACGACGATGTTTTTCGTGCGCTCTTCGGGGTCGAAGGCGTGGTTGGTGGTATAGATCCCCACGCGCGGGCCGAACATGACGTTATCCCCGATCGTGACTTCGCCCATATCGAAGATGATGCAGCCGAAGTTCATGAACACGTTGTCGCCGATCGTGATGTTGTTTCCCATCTCGCAGATGAAGTCGGGTTCGATGAACACGTTCTTCCCGACGCTGCGAAAGAGCTGCCGCATGATCTCTTCGCGGACTTTCATGTCCTCTTCCGTCGTCTTGTTATACGCGCGGAACAGCCGCTTCGCGACCAGCCTTCTTGCTTCCAATTCGGGCGCGCGGTCGTTCTGCGGCAGCCCCGCGAGCATCTTTTCCCATTCCGTCATATTCATTTCCCCGCGCGGATATTTTTGACCGTCTTTTGTTCTATGGTGAGGTTTTCAAACACACGCACCCCGCCCTCGCCCTGCGGCGACTGAGCGACCAGCCCGACCTTGACGGTATCCCCCACGGGCAGATGAAAATAGCGCGTCATAAAATACCGTTCGCCGTCCAAAGAGTAGTGGAACGCAAACGCATTCCCCATGCGCACCGCCTGCAGCCACACGGTGCTCCCTTCAATGTTGCAGCCGTTGGCATCGTCCGATTCGCCGTTCGTGACAACGCTCACGACCGCGTGCGTCCCGAAATCCGTCTTTTCAAAGCAGGATTTCGCCCAGCAGGTCATATCTTTCATGATCATGACGACCGCCGCGTCGTATGTAGAAACGAAATCGTGCGAAACTTTCACTCTGAAAACAAAATCGCCTTTTAATTCCGTGTAATAATAGGGCGCGTTGCAGAGCGACTCGGGCGTGATGCCCTCCTCTCCCGCGCTTTCGCTGCTGTAAAAGAAGTCGGTATGCGCGGGGGCATACAGTTCGAGACGGTTCTCACTTTCCGAAAGCCTGCTTTCGTTCATCCATTTGAATTGCATTTCATTCTCCTCCGTTGAGATATGATATCATGATATCACAGATCGGCTTTGATTTCATTGCAATATCCCGCCCGTTTATGGTATGATATCGCAAAAGGAGCACTGCGATGGACATTTCCTGCAAGACACAAAAAGACGAGCGCTTTTTAGAGCAGACCCGCCACGGCGAAGCGGAGTTCCCCTTCCGCTTTTACAAGGAAGACGTGTGGGCATTCGATTTTCACTGCATCGACTGGCATTGGCACCCCGAAGTCGAGTTCATTTATGCCGAAAAGGGGGAGATTTCCTGCTTTGTCGGCACAGCGCAGTTTATCCTGCCCGAGGGCTGCGGTCTGTTCGTCAACAGCGGCGTCCTGCACCGCTATGAAGCCGCAAAAAGCGTCTCTATGCCCAACATCGTCTTTTCCCCCGAACTTCTCGGTGCAAAGAGCGGCAGAGTCTATCAAAACTATATCGCGCCCGTCCTCGAGAGTGCCGCTCCATATCTCCTGTTCCGCCCTTCCGCAGATGGGCAGCGCGAAATATTGCAGCATCTTCTCACTATTTTCCGCTTGCAGGAAACGGAAAATAACGAAATGAAGACCGTCGCAGCCCTCCTCGAACTATGGCAGCAGGTATATCTGCATATCCCGCTTCCGAGCGGGCAGGGATCGGGCGACAAGGGCAGAAGGGCGCAGCTGCAAGTGATGATGCAATTCATCCACGCAAATTTCAACAGGCAGATCACCTTGCAGGAGATCGCTCAGTCCGTCCATATCAGCGAAAGCAGCGCCCTGCAGCTTTTCCGCCGAGGCATCCATCTGTCGCCCGTTGCCTATCTCATCCAATACCGGTTGAAACGCGCCGCCGACCTGCTTGCAAGCACCAACAAAACGGTCGCAGCGATCGCCTATGAGAGCGGTTTTTCGGACGCGGGCTATTTCTGCCGCACCTTCCGCAAGTTTTACGGGCAGACTGCCACAGCGTACCGGACGGGTCAGACCGACCGCTCCGCCCCATGAAAAACAGCGCTTCAACCATGAAAAACAGCGCCGTAAAAAAATCTCAGGGCGCGGCGCCGCTTTTGCAAGCGGCACCGCGCCCATTGTTATCTCTTTCCCCACCTCACCCCTTACAACACGCCCCGCGCGATAAGCATCTCCTCCAAAATCGCGGCAGCGTCGTAGACGAGATGCGGACAGGGGCGCTTTTCGTAGTATTCGGGCGTGCGCGGCTCGGCGACGGGCTCCGTCTCGGCGGGCAGCCCCGCGTTATTCAGAAGCTCGCCGCAGCGGAAGGTCTTGTTTTTCTCGCGGAACTTGTAGGCGTGCTCCTGCACGAGGGCGTAAATGTCGTTCTTGGAAACGTCGGGGAAGAGCATCCCCAGACACATCGCAGCCGCCGCGACGGTGCCGCACATCTCCCTCAGCCGCCCGATGCCGCCGCCCAACGGCCGCGACGCCGCCAGAAGCTGTTCCTTTGCGATGGGCAAAACGTCTGCAAACGCCGCCGCCACCGACTGCGCGCAGTTCATGCCGTTCAAAAAGTTACTCTTTGCCTGTTCTGCCCGTTGAGACATTTTATCCTCCCGTGCCGCACCCGCGGCTCTTGATCCTGACCGCTCCCGCGGCAAATATTTTTCGCCAGCCGCCCGCGCGGCTCTTGTTATTTCTTATTTTCCGCCAAAGCGGCGGCTCAGACTTCGTACCACTCGCCCATCTTCGGCACCCACGCCCGCATGGCGGGGTCGAACGCCTTCACCGAAGGCACAAATTTTCCCATCTTCATCTCGTGGGCGAGGGGCGGGAAGGCGTCGTCGAAGTGATCCGCCATCACCGCCGCAGGGCGGAAGCGCCGCAAAAAGCGCCTCATGTAGCGATGCATCCCCGCCCGCCCCTGATAGGGAAAGACGAGAAGATCGGCTCCCGTCGGGTACTCCGTGCCCCCATCCATGCCCGCCGAGCCCAGCACGATAACGCGCTTCCCTCCGCCCGAAACTTCGAGGGCGAAGATGTCGTCCTTGATCTTCCACTTCTTGGTCTGCCTGAGCAGGGCAACGGCATCCTTTGCGCGAAGATAGGTGCGGGGAGAAAAGAGAACGGAGAGCACCGTCCAAAGATCGAACCTGCAATGCCTGCTCTGAAAGGCGCGCACGGTCATCTCCCCCACGCGGAACGTATCGCCCGCCGCAAGAGGGTGCATCGCCTCGGTGCGGATGCCCTGCGCCGCCGCGTGAGCGATGCCGTTTTCGGAGACATACACCCTGCCGATACCCGCTTCTAAAAACGCGCCGATGTCCGCGAAGTGGTCGAGGTGCGGATGCGTGATGAGGACGGCGTCCGCCGCGGAGAGCTCTTGAAGGGGCAGAGGCGCGCCGCCCCTTTGATATTGTCTGAGGTACGGGTCGATGAGGATGCGGGTATTGCCGCAGGCGAGCATCAATGTCGCCGTGCCGTACCATGCGATCTTCATGCCGTTCATAAGATGATTGTAACAAATGCGCCCCACGATGTCAACAACTTTGCATAAAAAGAGAGAGCCCTTTCGGACTCTCTCTTGTGTTTTTTGAGACGTTATGCCTCAGGCTGGGTCGGCTGCTCTTCAACCGGACTAACATCCTCTCCGTTGATGGTGACCGGACCCGAATCTTTCCCGATCACGATATCTTCCTTAATAATTCCCGTTCCTTCCTCGTAATTGAGCGTCGTTTCATAGTTTGCCGCAGTCGGGTCCACAGTGCCGTCGTAGACATAGATCTTAGGCACAGCGGAACCCTCCGCAATTTCAAACTTGATTACGCCGCTGAGCGTGCAAGATGCGTCGGCATAGTATGTGCCGTTTCTGTTGCCAACAAGAAGCGCCGCCTGAGGAGCATAATTGCCTGATCCCCAATCTCCCTCCAAACATATAATCTTATCCGCAGAATATGCTTTCGTCGTACCAAGCGTCGAGTCTGTAATAGTTCCTGTCCCTGCACGGAGGAATACAGCTTGATCAACTGCTTTAATAGTACTGCCGCTCACCTCTAATTTTCCGGCCACATTCAGCATGATCCCTACAGCGCCTTGTTCATAAGTAGCAGTAATATCCGAGTCTTTCACAACAATATGCACGTTAGCAAATTGATTCACACCCTTTGGAGCCGTGGCATTCGTACTGATCCCAAAACTGCCCGAAGTGTTAATTGTGCTGTTCGAAACCTTGACCGTGGCACAAGTCTCTTCATTATACTCCTTGCTGCCGTCGCCCTGAATGTAAATTGCAGTCCCGTCTGCCGTATAAATTACCGATTCCAACGTCAGCGAAGCCTTCGCGCCGCTGACTTTAATATTGGCGTAAGTAGAAACCGCCTCACCCGCTTGCTCGCCGATGAGATCTCCGTTCTGAATTATGACCTGCGCTCCTCCGCTGATACTATTGGTTGATTTATTAGATTCGTTGGAATACAATGTGAGCGTATTGTCGCCGAGATCGAGCGTGATGCTCTTGTTGAACGTCAGCGCTTCCGTCATCGTGACATCGGCGGTAAGCTGAATGTTACTTGCGCCAAGTTTTACGGCATTCGTAAATGCTTTAGCAGAAGCCGCGACAACGGGCTGCCCCGCGGCTTCCGCGTCTTCTACCGTCCCGACGGTATAAGTCCCATCGTCAAGCTGATAAACGACATAGCCTTCTGCGATATAGGACGTACCTTCGCCTTCAGGATTTGCCGAATAATCATAATGGAAAACACCGCCTTTTAAAGTAATCGTAGCGGTTTGATTCTTATAAGAAGCATCAATGCAGTTTACAACATACACAGCCTGTTCGGGTTTTTGTGTCTTATTCGGTTCTGTGAGATCAAACGCACCGTCATTGACTGTAAGAGAACCTTTTGTGACCTGAACGGCCGAAGGCCCTCCAAAATAAGAACCGCCATTGATTTCCAATTTGCCGTCGTTGATAATGTCAATGCAGTATGCGCCATTTGCATTTGCTTCCGCATCAACCGTACCATCCCCTTCAATCGTCACACTACAACCATCGATAGAAATCAGTAAAGGGAAATAATTATAAGATACCGTTCCCTCCTTTTGGACAAACCCAAGCTTCTTTCCGTTCAAGTCAATGGTCACGTCGCTTTGAATAACAATCATTGCTACAAGCATCTCATCCTTGTCTTGAATATTCTTAGGCAAGTCGATTGCGATATCTGCACCCATTGTCACTTTGGAAACTCCAAGACCAAATGCCGCTTTAAGATCCGCATAGGTCGTAACTTCGACGTCTGCTTCATCCTGCGCGACGCCGTCTACCGTCCAGCTGCTGCCTGCAACCGCTTCGGAATAGCTGCCGTTATCGTTCGTCGCAATGAGGCCGAAAAGCCCTTCCGTCGTAAGAGCATTGGCTGCATCTGCAGTCTCGCCAACCTTGCAGTCCGTAAAGTTGACGGTGATACCCTTTGCAAGCGCCTCGAGCTTCACCCCGCCCACAAACGTGCAGTTGATGAAGGTGACGTTGCCACTTGAAGCGCCGAATTGGAAAACATTCTCGGGCGCACTCATCAGCATAAGGCCATTCGTCGCGGTATTGCCCGCAATGACCATGTTCGAGAAGGTGACATTCTCGGAATTGAGCTCATAGCCCGAAGACAGGTTGAGCACGGTGCTGTTCCCGCTGCCGTTGAGCGTCGTATTCTCGGGAATGGTTACCGTCGTGGCAGGAGGAAGCGTATATGTAGCAGTCTCGCCGTCCGAAGAGCCAAGCGTGATGACGCTGTTCTCACCCGCACCCGTCAGCGCTTCGTCAAGCGAACCGCCGCCCGTGACCTCTTCGACGGTGCCGCCGCTCATCGAATAAATGCATTTCCACTCGGTGCCGTCATACGTCCAGATGCTGCCGTTCGACGTATCGAGATACATATCCCCTTTTTGCAGGTCTTCGGCAACGGCAGATGTGGGCGTACCCGCCCCGTTGAACCAAAGGGAGCCGCGGTCGCCGTCGGCGCCGGGGGTACCGGAGGGACCCTGAGGGCCGCTCGCGCCGTCCTGGCCGTCCTTACCGTCCTCGCCCTCGGCTTTGACGTCCGTCACTTCCCCGTTGATGACCCAATAGCCGTCCTCGTTGATGGTGATGCTCGGCGTCGTACCGGGCGTACCGGCTTCGCCCTGCTCGCCCTGCTCGCCCTTCTCACCTTGAGGCCCCTGTTCGCCCTGCTCACCCTTTTCTCCCTGAGGACCGCGCAGGCTTTCAAGCCATTCTTCCTCCGTTCCGACAAACCCGTGCTCGACGGCGATGTCGTATGCGGACTTGCCGGCCTCACCGCAAGCGGCGAGCGGAAGCGCCATGGCTGCTGTCAGGCCAAGTACGGCAATGGCCTTGACTAACTTTTTCATAACAACATATTCCTCCTTTATAATAAGGTTAACTCCATTATAGCACCCCCTCCCCCACCTTTGTCAAG
>ERZ506621.176-NODE-176-length-10973-cov-3.5741_pt1 | contig 10973 bp, 8 predicted proteins | sample MGYA00512402_ERZ506621 | MGnify/ENA metagenome assembly ERZ506621 | reverse complement strand
CAACATCACGAATTGCCTGCACGCGGCTTTCCACAGTGCCTTTGGGCATATACACATAAGCCTGACAGCCGAATTTCTTTGCCGCCCAAGCAACGCCTTTGCCATGGTTGCCATCGGTGGCAGTGATGAACACCATGTCTTTGATTTTTTCCTTATTTTCTTCAGAGCAAATCTGAGAAAAATCTGTTTTTTCCAAATCCAGCCCCAGTTTTTCACAAATGACTTTGGAAACGGCATAAACGCCGCCCAATCCTTTGAATGCATTGAGTCCAAAGCGGTGGGATTCATCCTTCACAAAAAGATTTCCCAGTCCCAGTTCCTTTGCTCTTGCAGAAAGCTCCGCAAGAGGTGTTACTGCGTAACCGGGTACAGAGCTATGAAATGCCGCAATTTTTTCCACAACTTCCTCTGCTAAAAACGCAGGTGCAGTCCCCTGCCGCTTTTCCGCTTCTATGATACCAATGCCATTTTTTGTCCATGTGATCTGCCGTTCCAAAACCATTCCTCCTTTTGGGTCATACTGGTATCATTGTACCGAAAAGAACGGGAAATTGCAATTTCCCCAAGAAAAAAACGGAAACCAGATACATTCTGATTTCCGTCTGTTTTAACTGCGGACTTCTTTGGAGCGGTTCTCCAAAATTTCCGCGATTTTTTCTTCGTCCACATCCCATACCTTCTGGAAAGGCAGTGGCTCCCGCCGTTCCACCATGGGTTTTTCCAGCCACATGAGCCCAAGCCATTTGCCATGCTTGAAAGCACAGCGAGGAAATACCGCCGTTTCCACAAAACCAAGACTGGTGTGGAGCACATAACTGGCGCGGTTGGTGGCTTCGATACAGCCATAAACCTTTTCCACATTCTGCAGGCGGAGAATATCCATCAGCGCCCGATAAAAGGCTTTGCCCAATCCTTTTTTCTGGAAAGCAGGCGCCAGATACACAGAAAGCTCTGCTCCCCACTGGGAAGCCGCCCGCACCATGAACTGATGGGCATAAGCATAACCGCCGATGACGCCGTCTTCCTCATAGACCAGATAGGGATATTTTTCCAGAATCTCCTCGATTCTGCCAGCAAATTCCGCTTCTGTAGGCACCACATATTCAAAGGTAACATTGGTATGTTCGATATAAGGAGCGTAGATATCCAAAATTGCTTTGGTATCTGCCGCTGTTGCCATTCTGATTTTTCCCATAGATTATCCTTTCAGAACCTGTTTATTTTTCACAATATAGTCCACACCGGACACAATGGTAAAGAATACTGCCAGACCCACCAGAATATTTTCGATCATAGGCATTGCCGCAAAAGGCAGATGCAGCAGCACCAGAATGATCATAATCATCTGTGTGGTTGTCTTGATCTTGCCCCACCAGCTTGCCGCCATGACAATATTTGCTTCCATAGCAAGGGTACGGAATCCGGTGATGGCAAATTCTCTTGCCAGAATCACGATAACCACCCATGCAGGCAGGTCTTCCATTGCCACCATGGATACCAGCGCAGACATAACCAGCAGTTTATCTGCCAGCGGGTCCATAAATTTCCCAAAATTACTTACCAGATTATACTTTCTTGCAATATGACCGTCCAAAAAGTCCGTCAGGGATGCCACAATGAAAATCGCTGTCGCAATATAGCGGTTCATTGGTTCATCCATAAGGAACAGCACCAACAGGAATACGGGAATGAGAATCACCCGCATGGTTGTCAGCTTATTCGGTAAATTCATCTGCATAAACCACATCTCCCATCAAATCATAGTCCCCGGCTTCTTTGATTTTCACGGAAACGAAGTCCCCGGAATAGGCTTCTTCCTCTGCATGGAAAAATACCATGCCGTCAATATCCGGCGCATCCCAGCGGGTACGGCCGCAGTATACATTTTCTTCCGGCAGTTTGCCTTCCACCAGTACTTCCAGTGTCTTGCCCACTTCCTGCTGACACAGAGAAGCAGCAATATTTTTCTGGATGTCCATGATGATTCTCTGACGTTCTTCTTTTACTTCGTCGTCAATCTGATTTTCCATTTTTGCCGCAGGGGTGCCTTCCTCCTGAGAGTAACAGAATACACCCAGACGGTCAAAACGCATTTCTTCCACAAATTTCTGCAAATCCGCAAATTCTTCCTCTGTTTCTCCGGGGAAGCCCACAATCAGTGTAGTACGGATGGCAATATCCGGCATAGCGTCACGAAGTTTTTTCACAGTCTGACGAATGAGTTCCTGACTGCTCTTTCTGCCCATGCGTTTCAGTACGGTATCACATCCGTGCTGAATGGGCATGTCGATATAATGGCAGATTTTTTCATTTTTCGCCATAACGTCGATAGTTTCCTGTGTCAGTGTTTCGGGATAACAGTACAGCAGGCGAATCCACTGGATACCTTCCACTGCCGCCAGTTTTTCCAGCAGTTCATGAAGTTTTGGCTCGCCGTAAAGATCTCTGCCGTAAATGGAAGTATCCTGTGCCACAATGACCAGTTCTTTTACGCCCTGTTTTGCCAGAATTTCCGCTTCTTCCACCAGACTTTCCATGGTACGGCTTCTGTGTTTGCCGCGCATTTTCGGAATGACGCAGTAAGTACAGTGGTTATCACAGCCTTCGGAAATTTTCAGATAAGCGAAATAAGGCGCTGTGGAAAGAACACGGAGTTTCCCGTTTTCGTCTTTCATGGGTTTATCAATATCTTCCAGACATTTGAAGGTATGTTCGCCTCCCAGAATTCTGTCAGCGGCATCTGCCACTTCTTCATAAGCGGCAGTACCCAAAATAGCGTCTACTTCGGGAATCTCATCAAAAAATTCCGCTTCGTAGCGCTGTCCCAGACAGCCTGCCACGATAAGACCTTTGCACTTGCCTTCTGTTTTATATTTCGCCATTTCCAGAATGGTTTCAATGCTTTCTTCCAGCGCATCCCGGATGAAACAGCAGGTATTAACTACAATAATGTCTGCCTCCGCTTCGTCCGCTACTGCCTGATATCCTCTCTCCTGCAACAAACCCAGCATGACTTCGCTGTCTACGCGGTTCTTGTCACAGCCCAAAGAGGTAAATGCTACCGTTCCTTTCATTGGTTTCCTCCTTAAACATCGATTCTCATAAAGGAAGCGGAACAAAACTCTGCTCCGCTTCTTTGTCTATCCTATGAGTATACTATACTTTTTGCAAAAAATCTATGTTTTCCGCTGAATTTGTGTATTTTTCCAATGGATGAAGACTTTTTTAAAAAAAAAGAATATCATCCACGTTTTTACACGTCAATGATATTCTCGTTTTTACAGTCCGTTCTGCAGTTTTGCCGCTGTGATGCAGTTTTTCATAAGCATGGCAACGGTCATGAGTCCTACGCCGCCGGGCACAGGAGAAACAGCGCCAGCCACTTCGCAAACGTCATCATAATCCACGTCGCCGCAAAGCTTGCCGTTTTCATTGCGGTTCATGCCCACATCAATGACAACAGCCCCTTCTTTCACCATATCTTTGGTGACAGTATGAAGCTTGCCAACTGCGCTCACCAGAATATCCGCTTCTTTGCAGATACCCTTCAAATCTTTTGTTTTGGAATGGCAAATGGTGACAGTGCCGTTTTTCTGCAAAAGCAGCATAGCGGTGGGTTTGCCTACGTTATGGCTCCGTCCAATGACAACACAGCGTTTGCCTTCAATGGTATGACCGCTGCGTTCAATCAGTTCCAGTACGCCAGCAGGGGTGCAGGGCAAAAAGCCTTTCTGACCTGTATGCAGCAAGCCCACATTCAAAGGATGGAAACAGTCCACATCTTTTTTGGGGTCTACAGCCAGAATGACTTTTTCCTCATCAATCTGGGGAGGCAAAGGCAGCTGTACCAATACACCATGGACACTATTGTCCATGTTCAGCTGTTCCACCAGTGCCAGCAGGTCTTTTTCTTCCGTATCCTCCGGCAGTTCATAGGAACGGGACAGGATGCCCACTTTTTCACAAGCCTTTTTCTTATTATTTACATATACCATGGAAGCGGGATCATTCCCCACCAAAACCACAGCAAGGCAGGGGGTAATCCCCTGCCGCTGTAATTCCTGTGCTTCCAAGGCAGCTTCTTCTTTGATCTGATCGGAAATAGCTTTTCCGTCGATGCGTTGTGCCTTCATAGCATAACTCCTTTATATTTTGATTGAATTAGAACAGACCAACAATGTTGCCGTCAGCGTCAATGTCGATGTTCAATGCCGCAGGTTTCTTAGGCAGACCGGGCATTGTCATAACATCGCCCAGCAGTGCAACGATAAAGCCTGCACCAGCAGAAATGCGGATTTCTTTTACAGTTACTTCAAAGCCTTCGGGGCGACCCAGTACCTTGGGATCATCAGACAGGGAGTACTGTGTTTTTGCGATACAAACAGGGAAATGTTCAAAGCCCAGTTTTTCAATCTGTGCCAGTGTTTTCTTCGCTGCTGCTGTGAAGCTTACATGACCTGCACCATAGATTTCCTTACATACTTTATTGATCTTTTCTTCGATGGACAGGTTATCTTCGTACAGCACATGGAAATTACTTTCTTTTGTTTCCAGTGTTTCCAGAACTTTTTCAGCCAGCGCTTTGCCGCCTTCGCCGCCGTCAGCCCATACTTTCGCTACTGCAAATGTTGCACCCATTTTTTCGCAGCGTTCTTTCACATAAGCCACTTCTGCGTCTGTATCTGCTACAAAATGGTTCAGTGTAACCACAACAGGTACGCCGTATTTCTGGATATTTTCAATGTGTTTTTCCAGGTTTACGAAACCTTTTGCCAATGCATCCAGATTTTCGTTGCTCAAATCTGCTTTGGGAACGCCGCCGTTGTATTTCAATGCACGAACAGTAGCAACCAGTACAACTGCGTCAGGTTTCAGACCAGCTTTTCTGCATTTGATATCGAAGAATTTTTCTGCACCCAGGTCAGCACCGAAGCCTGCTTCTGTTACCACATAATCAGCCAGTTTCATAGCAAATTTTGTAGCGCGCACGCTGTTGCAGCCGTGAGCGATATTTGCGAAAGGACCGCCATGAATGAACGCAGGTGTGTGTTCCAGTGTCTGTACCAGGTTGGGCTGCAGCGCATCTTTCAGCAATACAGTCATAGCGCCGTCTGCACCAATCTGTTTTGCAGTTACAGGTTCATCGTCATAAGTATAACCAACGATGATTTTGCCCAGCATTTCTTTCAAATCGTGCAGGTCGTTTGCCAGACAGAAGATTGCCATGATTTCAGAAGCAACAGTAATCTGGAAGCTGTCTTCTCTGGGAACACCGTTTACCTTGCCGCCCAGACCGGAAATCACATGACGAAGCTGTCTGTCGTTCAGGTCCACAACTCTTTTCCAAGCGATTTTTCTGGGGTCGATGTTCAGTTCATTGCCCTGCTGGATATGGTTGTCCACCATGGAAGCCAACAGGTTGTTTGCTGTTGTGATGGCATGGAGGTCACCTGTAAAATGCAGGTTGATATCTTCCATGGGCACTACCTGTGCATAACCGCCGCCAGCCGCACCGCCTTTGACACCCATGCAGGGACCCAGAGAGGGTTCTCTCAGGCATGTCAGCGCATTTTTGCCCATTTTCTGCAGTGCCTGTGTCAGACCGATGGTAACTGTTGTTTTGCCTTCCCCAGCGGGTGTAGGGTTCACAGCTGTTACCAGAATCAGTTTTGCATCGGGTCTGTCTTTGATCTGATTATAATATTTATCACTCACTTTGGCTTTATACTTGCCATAACATTCCACATATTCTTCGGGGATGCCAGCTTTCGCCGCAATGGCGGTAATGGGTTCCATGGTGCATTCCTGTGCAATCTGCAAATCTGTTTTCATCTTCAAAAACTCCTCTCTCCGATTCCAATATGTCCTTGCGCTTGCCTGTCCTACTTTGAAAAAAAGCCGACAGTCCAAGCGTAATCGCCCAGACGGTCGGCATCAAATCTGTCATACTCCATGTGGTTACTCCACTTCCGTCAGTCATATGACTCTACCAAAATGGTACTATATGAGACGAAATTTGTCAATGTGCAACCTGTATGAAATCCATATTCTTTTATGCGTTTTCCTCTGTGGGGGACTGCATTTCCTCCCACTGTGCTCTGGTGATGAGGACTTTTCTTGGTTTGCTGCCTTCTTCCGGCCCAACCATTCCCCGTCTTTCCAATTCATCCATAAGTCTTGCCGCACGGTTATAGCCAATGCGGAACTGACGCTGGAGCATGGAAACAGAAGCCTTTTCTTTTTCCAGAATCAAATCCACTGCCTGTTCGAAAAATTCGTCTGTTTCCTCGTTGGGACCACTGGCAGTTTTTGCCACTGCCGTAATCTGATCCACCATTTCCTGTGTGTATCCGGGGCGGCTGCTTTTCCGCAGGAAGTCCACAATCTGTTCCACTTCTTTATCCGTAACAAAAGCCCCCTGAATACGGGAAGGTTTTGCCTGACCGGAAGGATAGAACAGCATGTCCCCTTTGCCCAGCAGTTTTTCCGCACCAACCATATCCAAAATGGTACGGGAGTCGATGCCGGAGGAAACGGCAAATGCCAGACGGGAAGGAATATTGGCTTTGATAACGCCAGTGATAACGTCTACGGAAGGACGCTGTGTAGCGATGATCAGGTGCATCCCTGCCGCACGAGCCATCTGAGCCAGACGGCAGATGGAATCTTCCACTTCGCCGGGTGCCGCCATCATCAAGTCTGCCAATTCATCGATGATGATAACGATCTGCGGCATTTTTGCTTCCGGTTCGCCTTTTTCTTCCTTCATGGCATTGAAGCCTTTGATGTCACGGACACCACATGCCGCAAAGTCATTGTATCTTTCCAGCATTTCTCTTACTGCCCAGTTCAGTGCCGCCGATGCTTTTTTCGGGTCGGTAACAACGGGAATGAGCAAATGAGGAATACCGTTATACACACTCAATTCAACCACTTTGGGGTCCACCAGAAGGAGTTTGACTTCTTTCGGGTCTGCTTTATACAAAATACTTGTAATCAGTGTATTGATGCAGACACTCTTACCACTGCCTGTCGCACCGGCAATGAGCAGGTGAGGCATTTTCGCAATATCTGTCACAATGGGATTGCCTGTGATATCTTCCCCCAAAGCAAAAGCCAGTTTGGAAGGATGTTTGCGGAAAGCGTCACTTTCCAGCACTGTCCGCAGATATACGGACTTGGTTTCTTTGTTTGGTACTTCGATACCTACTGCCGCTTTGCCAGGAATAGGCGCTTCAATACGAATGCCGCTGGCTGCCAAATTCAGGGCGATATCGTCTGCCAGATTGACAATCTTGCTGACCTTAACCCCCTGACTGGGAGAAACTTCATATCGTGTAACGGTGGGGCCTGCGCTGACATTGATGACGCGGGCTTCTACACCGAAACTTTTCAGTGTCATTTCCAGTTTTCTGCCGTTTTTCTGCTGTTCCAGAATACCAGAACCGCTGCTATTGCCGGGGTCACGTCCTAACAGGCTGATCGGCGGGAACACATAAGGCTTTTCTGCCGGTTCCGCAGGCGCTGCTGGCTGCTGTGCCGCTTCTTTCTGCACTTCCGGGTTTGTCGTTGCTTCCGGTTTTGCAGGTTCCGGCACAGGCGTTTCCACTGGCATTTCTTCCACCATAGGAGCCTGTTCTTCCACATAAGGTTCTGCTTCTGCCACAGGTTCTTCCACTTCTGGCATATCCATTTCTGGAATTGTGTTTTCTTCTGCATCTTCCAAATCTGCGAAATGGAAGTCTGTTTTTTCTTCTGCTGCCCGCATAGCTTCCGCTGCAAGGGCTGCCGCCTGAGATTCCATATCCCATGCTGCTTCCGGCATTTCTTCTGCCATATTTTCTACAGTATTATCATCACCGAAGATTTTTTCGTAAACAGCTTCTTCCTCTGTCATTTCCACAGGTTCCGGCTTGTTTGCAACTTCTTTCAGCGGTTCTACCACTTTAAAGCGTTCCGTAGATCTGGGAGGCATCTGTGTGCCCTGTTCCAGTTCGTCCACCTGCAATTTTCCACCGAATACCACATTGAAGTCCCGTTTTGGTTCTTCCATGGGCATTTCGTTTTCTTTTACAAAATCGTAAATGGGTTCCCGTTTCTTCACGCTGTAATCCTGCTTTTTCTGACGGAAAACCGTTTCTTTGACCTCAGGATGCTCTGTGGCTTCCACTTCATGAAGTTCAATGTTGAAATCTTCTTTATTCATCACACGGCGACGTTTTGTTTCCTGTTTTTCCAGTCGTGCCGCTTCCATTTTTTCTTCCTGACGGATGCGATCAGCCTTATTTTTAATTTTCTCATTGCGCACCTGTCTTCTGACTTTCTGGTGGTCTGCCAGTGTACCCATAGCACCGAAGAAAGAACGTCCTGTTGCCAAAATGATGGAAATCACCAGCATCGCCAGCAGAACGATAACGCTGCCCAATGCGTCCAACAGCCCAAAAAGTCCACCGCCAAAGAGTCCGCCAATTAAGCCGCCGTTTGTCAAAGAACCGCTGTCAAAAAGCTCCATGGCTTTTTTCGCAAAGCCAAGATCTCCGGAAACATTCAAAGGATGGAACAGGTACGCCGCCGATGCCACGGTCAGCAGGAACAAGGCGCCGCCAAAGGCACGCACCAAAGGCCATTTCCGCTCTTCAGACATAAGCATCCAGACACAATAGATAATGACCAATACCGGCAGCAATGCGCCGCTGATCCCCAAAAGTCCTTGGAAAAATCCCCCGATAACCTGACCTACAACCCCCATTTTGCTGGTGATCTGGCTGATGAACACCACTGCCGATATGACGATGATGACAATCAGTATCACTTCATCTAAGATACTGTCACCAAATCGTTCTCTGCTTTCCGGCATACGGGTGGTTTCCCGTTTTGGCGCAGATTTCGTATTTTTTGTATGATTCGCTTTTTTTGCTGTTGTTTTTGCAGTCGTTGTTTTTGTGCTTTTGCTGCCAGTTTTCTTCACCGCAGGGGACTTGGCTGTTGTCTTTCGCCCCGTGCTGCTCCCTTTTGCTGCCAAAGCTTTTCACCTCTGTTCTCAAGAAATCACTAATAAAATATTATACAATAAAAATAATCTGCTGGCAAACGAAAACCTGTGATTTCACGCAAAAAAACTGACCCGCTTGCTGTCATAAAAATCAGATGCAGGTCAGTTTTTGATGTTCTTCGTTGGCAAAAATTCTCAGTCCATTTTCACCACTTCAATATCCGCTTCTTCCAGAATCTTTCTGGACAGTTCATCAGGGTATTCTCCTTTGTGCACAATGCGCTTAATGCCTGCATTGATGAGCATTTTCGCACAAATAACACAGGGCTGCAATGTGATATAAATGGCAGCGCCTTCCGTGGAAATCCCCAGTTTTGCCGCCTGAATGATGGCGTTCTGCTCCGCATGGAGGGCGCGGCAAAGTTCATGGCGTTCCCCAGAGGGCACTCCCAGCCGCTGACGTTCGCAGCCGCCTATTTCCGTACAGTGCTTCAAACCAGCAGGCGCGCCGTTATACCCTGTTGTGATGATACGGTTATCTTTTACAATGACCGCTCCCACCTGTCTGCGCAGACAGGTAGATCTGGTCTTGACAATCTCCGCAATCTCCATAAAATATTCGTCCCAACTTGCTCTCACAATCGTTTCTCCCTTCTGTTTCTTTCGTAAACCATTCCGCAAAAATCCTACCACAAAGATAGCATATACACCTATCATTGTCAAACCAAATCCCCTCTGTTATACTGAAAAAAGGAGGGATTTACCAACAAAGGAGGTCTGGTTATGGAAAACATCAAAACATGGGCAAACACCCATTCATGGGTAAAAATTGCAGTCTATCTGCTGACTTTCCTTTTTCCCGCACTTTCTTTTGCCCAATTCTATCTGTCCCTACAGTCACCTGTAAACCCATATTCTTTTATGTGGATCGGTTTTTACAGCTGTCTGTTCCTCTGTTGGGCATATAAAGGCTTTTTATCCAAAGTTCCATCTGTTCTGGCAAACCTGTATTTCATGGGATTTCTGTTTTTCGGTTCTCTCATGGGTGGACTTTATGGGATACTGCTTTTTCTGCGCTGTCTTTGTGTCCCTGTACTTCCTTTGTTTTTATTATTTTAAAAGAACATAAAAAGTATCGGTAATGCAGATTCCCCTTAAGACAAACGTTGTTGTTATTTTCTTTAATTTCTCAAGAGAAATTGCAACGGCTGTTTTCAGAAGAAAATATATCAAATAAATCTCAACAAAAATAAAAGCGCTGGAATCAAAAGATTCCAGCGTTTTTTATTTTCTTATGAAGCATCCTCTAAAACCGAGGCTTTTGTTTTGCAGATATTCCAGATCAGATGATCAGGTTCATTTTCTTTGCTTCGAATTCCAGTTCTTCGCGGAACTGAGGAGCAGCCAGGGAAATGATCATTTTTGCTCTCTGGCTAGCTGTCTGACCTTTCAGACGAACGATACCGTTTTCTGTTACCAGGAAGTCCACTTCGTTTCTAGGTGTGGTAACGATGGAACCAGGTGTCAGAATGGGTTTGATCTTGGAGATGGTGCCGCCTTTTGTGGTGGAAAGCATTGCAATGAAGCCTTTGCCGCCTTTGGACATATTCGCACCTCTTACGAAGTCCAGCTGACCGCCGGAACCGCTGTAATGTTTGGTACCGATGGATTCGGAGCAAACCTGACCAAACAGGTCAACTTCGATACAAGAGTTAACGGATACGAAGTTATCATGCTGTGCGATAACAGCAGGGTTATTGATATAGCTTACAGGATACATTTCGAAAGCCGGGTTGTCATCCATGAAGTCATACATTTTTTTGGAACCCCAAGCCAGAGTTGCAACAGTTTTGCCAACATGGATAGGTTTTTTCATGTTGGTTACTGCGCCGCATTCCAGCAGGTCAACCATACTGTCTGTGAACATTTCTGTGTGCAGACCCAGATCTTTTTTATCTTTCAGCAGAACACCAACAGCGTT
>ERZ506621.166-NODE-166-length-11391-cov-4.63656_pt1 | contig 11391 bp, 9 predicted proteins | sample MGYA00512402_ERZ506621 | MGnify/ENA metagenome assembly ERZ506621 | reverse complement strand
CTTCCGATCTTAAATTTAATATTTTTGTAATAAATGGATATATATATATGGAGGCTTATGTTAAAATGAAAAAAGGAGTAAGAAAAGTCGCAGCTGTCTGCGTGGCTGGCGCAATGGCGCTTGGAAGCAGTGTAATGACAGTCGGAGCGAACAGTATTTCACTGATTGATTACAGTGATCTGCTGGAAGATGACGATCTGTTAGTTGTGGAGCCTGAGACAACGGCAGAGACAACAGCAGAGACAGAATATACAGCTGAAACAGAAGTATACAACGAAACACAGGAAGATCAAAATATTACAGAGGATACAACAGACGCAGCGTCTGATGAGACATATATTGATACAAGCAGTGAATCAAAGGTAAAAGCACCTCTTGATCCAGCATTTAATAATATCGCAGTTGCGTACATCAATGATGGCGCTTATGTAAATATCAGAGATACAGCCAGCATGGATGGAAATGTAGTCGGAAAGATTTACAATAACTGCGGTGCAGACATTTTAGGAGAAGAAGGAGACTGGTATCTGATTCAGTCAGGATCTGTGACAGGATATGTAAATAAAGCATATTTCGTGACAGGAGCAGATGCAGAATATCTCAGTAATTTTGTGGCGGATGAAGTTGCCACTGTAAATACAGAAACTCTGATGGTTCGTGAATCAGCAGATGATGAAGCAGATGTAATCTCTATGGTAGGAGATTCTCAGGAACTGGAAGTTTTAGGTCAGGAAGGAGACTGGGTAAAAGTTGCAGTCGACGCTGACTTAATCGGATATGTATCAGCAGAATATGTAAACTGTGAATCTGTATTCCCGGCAGCAGAGTCTATCGAAGAAGAACAGATCAGAATTGCAGAGGAAGAAGCAGCAAAACAGGCAGCAGAAGAGGCGTATGCACAGTACCTTGCGGAGCAGGAAGCTCAGTATCAGCAGTATCTTGCAGAGCAGGAGGCAGCATATCTGGCGGCAGTTGCGCAGCAGGAAGCAGAACAGGCACAGGCAGAAGAAGAATATCAGCAGTATCTTGCTGAACAGCAGGCAGAATATGTGGAAGCTTTAGAACAGCAGCAGTTAGACGAGCAGGCATATCAGCAGTACTTAGATGAACTTGCTTATCTTGAATATTTACAGCAGCAGACAGAATATCAGGAGACAGAAGCGCCGGTTGTAGATGTACCGGAAACAGAAGCGCCGGTTGTAGATGTGCCGGAGACAGAAGCGCCAATTGTGGATGTACCGGAGACAGAAGCGCCGATTGTGGATGTACCAGAGACAGAACCACCGATTGTTGAGGTGCCAGAGACAGAACCACCGATCGTTGAAGAACCGGAGACAGAAGCACCGCCTGCATCAAGCACAGGTGAACAGATCGTAGCATATGCATTGCAGTTCGTAGGAAATCCGTATGTATGGGGCGGCACAAGCCTGACAGACGGAGCAGATTGTTCCGGATTTACACAGTCTGTATTTGCAGCATTTGGAATCTATCTTCCAAGAACAGCGGAAGAACAGGCTTATGGCGGAGGAACACCGGTAGATTTAGGTTCTCTTCAGCCTGGAGATCTGATTTTCTACAGCGATGGAGGTTATATCGGCCATGTATCCATCTACATTGGAAATGGACAGGTTGTCCATGCAAGCAGTCCATCTACAGGAATCATTGTTTCAGACAGAAGTTATCGTTCTGAAGCAAGCGCTATGAGATACTACTAATTTTTAAATAGGTTAAAATGAAATTTAACATATAGCCTTTGGGGATCGCGAGAGCGGTCCCCTTTCCATGCCATTAAAAATATTCAGACAATTCAAAGTAAATTCTAAATAAAAACAATAGCGATTTAACGAATAAAAGATGGTATATTATAAGAAATGCACAAAATGATAAATAGGACTGCTTAAAATCGACAAAAAAATGGACAAGAAATAAAAGTTATCCACATTGGAGAAAATAAAAAAACCCTGAAAAACAGAGTTATACACATAGTTATCCACATTATCCACATAAAAACGCAGTGGATAAGTAGTTTACATAGTATTATATTCAGAATATATGTTTTGGTAAAAATGGATAAAATGAAATTGGAGAAAAAGAGAGAATTTCGTAGGAGAGATCTATAATTGTTTAAAATACAGAAAATATAATATAAAATATCAGAAAAAAGACTTATCCCGAATTTTAGTCTTCGGAATAAGTCTTTTCTATTTTAATGATAATATTTACTTTACCAATAGCGCATTGCTTTGACTGGTTTGTTGTAGTTATAATTGGAGATTGCAATGCCAGTCTCTTCATTAACGGCATGGATAATTTTTCCATTTCCAATGTAGAGAGCTACATGGCCGGAATAGGAGATGGAGCCGTAGAAAAGAAGATCTCCAGGAAGCAGCTGATTCAGTGAAACAGGAATTGGTGTTCCGTTTCCTTTCATCTGTGCATCTGCAGTGCGTGGAATCTTGATGCCGAAATGAAGCATCACCTGCTGAGTAAATCCAGAACAGTCCACTCCTGTGTAAAGGTTATTGCCGCCGTACACATAAGGATAACCTTCAAAACGAAGCGCATAGGCCACGATTTCTTCTCCTATGGAGGAAACCTGTTCATCTGTCACAACACCTGAAGCATTGATGGTATAAACCTTGCCATTGATTGTTAAAGTTGTATTTGTGACAAGAGAGCCTTTTCTGTGAGAGGATTCTGTACTAGGACGGAAGTAGTATTTTTTTCCGCTGATTGTCTGAAATCCTGTTGTGATCTGATAATCGGAAGGATCAAAGTAAAAACGTTCGCCGCCGATTGTCTGCCATCCGCTGACGCGGTTTCCATCTGCATCGAGGTAGTAGTCGAGATGCCAGCTGTTTTTGACACAGACACCGTAGCGGTTAATATATTTCTCGCCTACCCATTTGCTCTTTACAAGAGCTCCTGTCGTCTCATCTGTATAATACGTCTTGCCATTATAAGGGATAAACCCTTTTACCTTGGCGCCAGTGGAAGAGTGGAAATAATATCGTTTGCCGCCGACTGTTCTCCATCCTGTGGCAATGACGCCATTATTCATCGCATAGTATGTATTGTGAATCCATTTGGAAGCGATCATCGCACCTTTTGAATCTGTGCAGAAACGGTGCCCATTTGTGGTCACAAATGAATTTTTTACGATGACGCCGTTGGAAGGATTGAAATAATACTTTTTAGATCCAATCTTTGTCCAACCAAGAGCCATAGAAGAATCAGACTTTACATAAAACCTGCCCATCCATCTGTCTTTCTGGAGAATACCATGACCGTTGGCATAATATTTTTTTCCTTTGTAGGAAAACCATCCCGTCTGTTTTCTGCCGTTTACAAAAAAATAACGGTCTTTTCCGATTGTTACAAATCCGGACGCCCGCTTTCCTGTGCTGTCCAGATAATAGCCGTCAATCCATTTATTCTTCTGCATAACGCCGTTTTCATCGCTGTAGTACCAAAGTTTTGAGGTAGCCGCCTGAAACCAGCCTTTTTGTAAGACACCATTGGAAGGATGGAAGTAATACGGTTTTCCTCCAATCACTACTCTCCCTGTTCTCATGGCCCCTGTTTTCGGATCGAAATAAAAACGTCTGCCGCCTGTCTGGAACCATCCGGTGATCATATACCCCTGCTTATTGAAGTAATATGTTTTCCCGTCAATCTTTTTTAAACCTACCATATAGCCAGGAGACTGTGTGATGGTGTACCGTGTTCCTTTTGACGTGGTCTGCCATGCCGCCTCTGCCTTACCTGGGGGACAAAAGATACTTAACATTCCAACAAGTACAAGAGTAGCAAAAATACTTTTTTTCATGCTCATAAACTCCTTATAAAAAAAACAAAAAAATAAAAAGGTTACGAAAATATTAAGTTCTATTTACAATTCTACTAAATAAAAAGTGGAAAGTCAAGGGGAGGCAGAGAATTTGAAGTGAGAAGAAAATAAAATGGAATGGTCAGAGACAGGAAAAAAGAAGAAGAAAACAACAGCCCAAAAGCGTTTTGAACTTTCGGGCTGCTGCTTTTTTATTTATTTTCCTGTTTTGTCTGCATCCGTTTAATGACTTTCAGACGTGTGAATTCTTCACGTTCCTTTTCTTCCAGAGCATTTTGAATGCTCGTAGTCAGAGCTTCGTATGTCGGAATCGTTATATTTTTCAGAGCGTTTGCACGTTTCTGCGTCTTTTTAATATTGTTTGCAAGACGGTATGCAGAGTTTTCAACCATGGACAGACGGATCGTCAGATTTTTTACTTTCTCGAAAGCAATCTTTGCCTGATCGAGAGAAGGCTTTGTAGAATAATAAGAATAGACAGAGCGAGGCGGTGTCTCATCATATTCTACAAGAGGAATCTCTGTACCCATGATGCTTCGCGTTTTAATACGGATGGAATCCTCAATCGGCACGGAGAAGGATACTTCCTGCACATAGTTGATTCCAAGCTCGATATTGGCGCGCTGAAGCGCGCTGTAGGCGGTACGGAACGTTTCGTCGATCTCACTTTGGATCTCAGATGCTTTTGCAATCAGATCCATGATTTCACGGATTAAAATATTTCTTTTTTTATCCATCAATTCATAACCCTGTCTGGCAAGAATTAATGAATTCTTAGCGAGAATCAGATTTCCCTTTGTGGGGAAGGTGTTTGGATTCATACAGTCACCTCGGAATTTTCCGGTTTATAATAGCGATCCAGGATCTTCGTGTCAATACGGTCAAGCTCTTCTCTAGGAAGCATTCCAAGAAGCTTCCAGCCCTTGTCAAGCGTCTCAGAGATCGAACGGTTTTCATCTTCTCCCTGACCGACAAATTCGGATTCAAATGCTTTTCCAAAGAGCAGATATTTTTTATCGAGAGGAGACAGCTCATCCTCACCGATAACAGAGGCGAGCGCTCTGGCGTCTCCCACTTTTGCATAGCAGGAGAAAAGCTGGTTGGCAACCGCCTGATGATCTTCTCTTGTATAGCCTTCTCCGATACCGTCTTTCATCAGACGGGACAGAGACGGCAGAACATTGATCGGAGGATAGATGGCCTGACCGTGAAGCTGGCGGTCCAGTACAATCTGACCTTCTGTGATATATCCTGTCAAGTCAGGAATCGGATGTGTGATATCATCGTTCGGCATTGTGAGGATTGGGATCTGTGTCACAGATCCGTTCACGCCCTGAACGATACCGGCACGTTCATAGATGGTTGCAAGTTCACTGTACAGATAACCAGGGAATCCTTTACGGCTTGGGATCTCTCCCTTTGAGGAAGAAACCTCACGCATTGCCTCTGCAAAAGAAGTCATATCTGTCAGGATGACGAGGATGTGCATTCCTTTTTCAAAGGCAAGATATTCTGCGGCAGTCAGAGCAACTTTTGGTGTGATCAGTCGCTCTACGACAGGATCGTTTGCCAGATTCAGATACATTACAACGTGGTCGGAAACGCCGCTTTCCTCAAATGTCTTGCGGAAGAACTGGGCAACGTCATACTTAATACCCATCGCTGCAAACACAATCGCAAACTTTTCGTCAGAATTTTCACCAAGAGAAGCCTGCTTTACGATCTGGGCTGCAAGACGATCATGCGGAAGACCGTTTCCAGAAAAGATCGGAAGCTTCTGACCGCGAATCAGTGTTGTAAGTCCGTCAATAGCGGATATTCCTGTACGGATATAGTTTCTTGGATATTCACGCGTCACAGGGTTCAGCGGCAGACCGTTGATATTCATTTTCTTTTCCGGTGTGATCTCACCAAGACCGTCGATCGGCTGTCCGATTCCGTTGAAGGTACGTCCCAGAATCTCAGGGGAGAGGGCAAGTTCCATCGGATGTCCTGTCAAGTGAGTTCGAGTATTTTGAAGAGACATATTTTCTGTACTTTCAAATACCTGAATGACGGCTTTATCTTCATAGATCTCAACAATACGTCCCAGTTTTTTATCCGTTCCATCGACTGTAATCTCCACGATTTCTTCAAAAGAAGCATCCTGAACATCTTCCAGAACGACTAAAGGACCATTGATCTGACTAAGCCCTAAATATTCGATAGCCATAATAATTCTCCTTTCTATGCGTTTTCTTCAAGGACAGCCTCAAAAAACTGATCGACTGCTGTTTTATATTCCTGGAACATTTCCAGTTTGTCATTAGGAACATCGTATTTGATTGCAATGATGCGATCAAAGATATCATGTGATTTTAAGACGGACATCGGCATTCCCATCGTCACGAGCGCTTTTGATTTCTGATACAGATAAAGGATGACATCCATCATCAGGAACTGTTTTTCCATCGGTACGCAGGTATCTTCCTGATGGAACGCATTCTGCTGTAAAAATCCAAGTCGAATGACACGGGCGATTTCCAGCGTCAGTTTCTGATCATCCGGCAGCACATCACCGCCGATCAGTTTTACGATTTCCATCAGTTTGCTTTCCTGATTCAGAAGAGCCATGATCTGATTTCTGTAATCTACAAAATTCGGATTGACATGATCTTTGTACCAAGGAGCCAGATCAGCCATATATTCGCTGTAACTTGTCAGCCAGTGGATGGCAGGAAAGTGTCTTGCATAGGCGAGGGATTTATCCAGTCCCCAGAAACAGCGCACAAAACGTTTTGTGTTCTGTGTGACAGGCTCTGAGAAATCTCCGCCCTGAGGGGAGACAGCTCCGATGATGGAGACGGAACCTTCCGTTTCATTTAAATTCTGCATCATTCCGGCACGCTCATAAAAAGCGGAAAGACGGGAGGCAAGATATGCCGGGAAACCTTCCTCAGCAGGCATCTCTTCGAGACGACCGGAGAGTTCACGCAGCGCCTCTGCCCATCGGGATGTGGAGTCTGCCATGATTGCTACATCATATCCCATATCTCTGTAATATTCTGCAAGTGTCACGCCTGTATAGATAGAAGCTTCTCGTGCCGCAACAGGCATGTTTGAAGTGTTGGCGATCAGTGCAGTACGATCCATCAGAGGTTTGCCGGTGCGAGGGTCCGTCAGTTCGGAGAACTCTTCCAGAACCTGCGTCATCTCATTTCCACGTTCGCCGCAGCCAATATAGATGATGATATCAGCATTTGCCCATTTGGCAATCTGGTGCTGCGTCATTGTCTTTCCTGTTCCGAATCCGCCAGGAACAGCGGCAGTGCCGCCCTTTGCGATCGGGAACAAGGTATCGAGAATACGCTGACCGGTGATCAGAGGTTCTGATGCCGTATAGCGGTTTAAAGTCGGTCTCGGAATACGGATCGGCCATTTCTGAGCGATCGTCAGATCCTGCTCTTTTCCATTGTCGAGCCGGATTGTGACGATTGGATCAAAAATACGATAATTTCCGTCAGAGACAACTTTTGTCACGATTCCGGACAGTGTCGGGGGAACCATCGCACGGTGGAGAACAGCCGGTGTTTCCTGAATTTCAGCGATGATTGTACCTCCGCGCACAACATCTCCCTCTTTTACCGTGATATGTGTCTCCCACAGCTTTTCTGTGTCAAGAGAATCGACGCTGACGCCGCGGCTGATATACTTTCCGGAAGACTTTGCGATCTCACTTAAAGGACGTTCAATTCCATCAAAGATATTATTTAAGATACCAGGACCGAGTGTCACGGAGATGGCGTCGCCTGTCGCCTCAACGATTTCACCTGGCTTTAATCCGGTTGTCTCCTCAAATACCTGAACGGTAGTAGTGTCCAAAGTCAGACCGATTACTTCACCGACAAGCTTTTCTTTCCCGACATAAACCATCTCTGACATTTTAAATCCGGTATTTCCCTTCAGATAAATGACAGGGCCGTTGATACCGTAGATTATGCCTGTTTTATTCATGGATCATTCCTCCGTTAAATGTAAACTCCTTTTTCATCTCCTCCAGCTTTGTCTGGAAAGAGTGGTCGATCAAGATGCGGCGGCTGGGAATCACAGCTTTTGTACCGCCGAGAAAAGAAGACTTTGCGATCATAAAGGAAATATTTTTTTCTGATGTGAGACAATCCAGAAGAGGAGCGTCATCGACATCGAGATAAATGTGAACTTCCTGCCCTCTTGCAATTCTCAGAATGTCTTCTACCTGCAGTTTTAAGAGAGCGATATAATCGTCTGTTTTTTTGTATGCGTCTAATTTATCTATCACTTCTGAGAAAAGTTTGTCTTTTAACTCATTTTGATGCTGGGTCAAAAGGCGTTTCAGCTTCAGCTGCTCTTTTGACAGCTCCATATTGTTTGCACGCTGGATACTTTCTGTCTCCGTTCTGATCTGGAGAGCGACCTGACGGTCTTTACCCTGTTTGTGATCAGAAAAAATTTTATCAAGAGCCTTTTGATGCTCCCCTACCATATCGGACGCAAGGGATGTTGCCTTCGCAATCGAAGATTCTTCAAAATGTTTCAGTTTTTCTTCAGTTGTCAATATCATCACCTACTTTACAATTTTATTCCGATAGCTTCATTGACGTAATCTGTGATAAAGTTTGGTTTTCTTCCTGTTCCGTGACGGTCAGGAATCTCAACAATCAGCGGAAGCTTTCTGTTCAGTTTTACGTCGTCAATGATATCCGGAAATTCCCGACCGAATTTTTCTGTCAGAAGAATAATGCCGATCTGCCTGTCGGCGATCGTGCGCTCAAGAGCTTCTTTGAGCTCTTGGCGTTCGTGGACAACACAGCCTTCCACGCCTGCTAGCCGCATTCCGGTATATGTGTCCACATTGTCACTGATCAGATACATTTTCATAAATTATAATTTACCTAAGATCATGAAGGAGATGATCAGACCATAGAGAGCAACACCTTCGGCAAGACCTACGAAAATCAGGGATTTACCTAAGATACTCTGATCTTCGCTGATCGCACCGAGAGCAGCGCTTGCAGCACTAGCAACTGCAATACCACCACCGATACAGGAAAGTCCAGTAACGAGCGCAGCAGCAAGATATCCAAGACCTGTGGAAAGTCCGTTTGATGCAGCGACAGCTTCTTCAGCAGCCATTGCGGTGGAAGCATCACCTGTGAAAGCGATGACATTGGCAAGGATTAATGTACCGAAGAAGAAGAAGACGTTGACAGCGAGAGACGCTTTGTATCTTCCGCGTGTCTTTTTACCCATGAGGAATGCTCCAAATGGCAGAAAAATGCTGAGAATCAATGCAACTACAAGTGTTATCTGTGTAAGGGTATTCATATTTTTATCCTCCTGATTTTAAAATTTATTTTGCAGCTTTTTTTCCAAACGGCTTAAATTCGTGACCTGTTCCGTGATAGAAACGGCTGAACATTTCGTAGTACTCCAGACGCAGAACCTGAATACCGACAATCAAACCTTCCATGCCGCACACGAATAAGTTTCCTAAAACGATTACAGCCCAGTTTGGGGCAGCGCCGTTTTCAGCGCCGGCAAGCATCAGCACAACTTCCATCATAGCAGCGTGGCTGACTGCGAAGGCTCCGATACGGACAAAAGAAAGTGTATTGGAAAAATAACTTAACAATACTTCAAACAATTCAAAAAATGTCTGGACAACAAACATACCTTTTTGTTTTGGCATATAATCGGCACGCTTCTGTACAAGCTTTCCGAGAGGCTCCTTCAAAGCGATTAAAAGCAGAGGGATGCCAAACATTACTACAAGCACGATTGCAGCCGGCAGAGCATGACCTGTCATAAATAAAACAACCGTTAAAACGATTGCGCCGTAAAAGACAAGACCAGCAAGTCCGTTTGTATCAAACCAGGTTGCTTCAGGATCTTTTGATTTTAATCCATTAATAATATGGAAGATCATTGTGATCAGAATTAAAATCATACCAAAAGCGATTGCAACGATGAACACCGTATTTAATTTACCGATGAACGGAATCGTTGTCATATGATCGACAGGGCGCAGCCAGATCGGTTCAATGATATCTTCAAATCCAAAGATACTTCCGAACAGGAATCCAAATATGGTGGAAAAGATACCGGCACAGCCCACAATCGCTGCAAGGTTAATTTTCTTAAAGCGATACAAAAGGAATCCTCCGACAGCCAGAAGCAGTCCCTGACCGACATCTCCGAACATTGCGCCGAAGATGAAAGCGTATGTCAGCGCTACAAAGATCGTCGGATCGATTTCATTGTAGGCAGGAAGTCCATACATCCGGATAAACATCTCAAAAGGCTTAAAGATTTTAGGGTTTTTCAGCTTTGTAGGCGGTTCATCGACTCTTCCGGAGTCTTCATCCTCCACAATGCAGTAGATATCGTCATCATCTTCAATATCTTTCTGGAAAGCAGTGGCATCCTCCTGTGACATCCATCCGCATAGGATATAGAATGTCTGATGATGCTCTTTTGCCGTCGTACATGCGGCAAGCTTTCGCACGTCGAAATTGGCGGACAGCGTCTCCAGTTTTGATTTCGCACACTGAAGTTCTTCTTTATTCTGTTCCAGAATACCTGCAACCTGTTTGTCACAGTCATCAATCCGTTTTTCAAGAGAGAGAATGGTTTTCTCTAACTCATCAGAAGCCTCTTTCGGAGTTCCTGTGTAATCATCTGGAATGTAGGTGCGTTCAAAATGCATGGAAGCATAAATAGCATCAATTTTTTCCGCCTGAACGGAAGGCACAAAATACACGCCCCAGACATATTTTTTATCCGCAGAACAGTTAAAAAACAGAGTGTCCAAGTCATCATAGATGTATTTCTGAAGCTTGGAATAATATTCATGTTCAATTTTTCCGAAGCGGAATTTGATAAAACGGAATCCCAGCAACTCATGAAGGTTGAAGTCAAAAGATGAGAATGGCAAAATCTTGGCGAGAGAAGCTTTTGTTTCCTCAAGCTGATGTTCCATCTCACTTTTTTGTTTATAGATCTCGTTGATCTGTGTATCAAGGGATTGTACCACTTCCATGGCATGTTCTTTTGAACAGACGTCAGAAGAACTGCAGGATGTGATTGAAAGCTGCTGACAGAAGGAATCTGCCTTATTCAGCAGTTCGCGGTAAGGATTCAACTCCATATAAGGACGAAGATTCTCTACTGTGTTTAACTTAGACAGAGCGTTTTCAAGATGAATCTCATATTTTGAGAGGTATTGATCGACAACACGGTCAATATCATTCTGAGGACCGGTGATACTCAGAAATTTCATTTTTACAATCACACTTATACACCTCCTTTACTAATAGATAATATATTTGAGCGTTTCGGACGGAGAGATGCCGTAACGAATACACTCCAGAGCAGTAGTCAGCCTGTCCACCTCATGTTCTTTCTCAAACAGATAAGAGATAATGACTGCAATCGAATAAGGATTCTTTCTTGCATTGTCACGCTGCACTTTATGGCGGATGAGACTGTACATGAGATCGGAAGAGCGTCGTGTAGGGAAAGAG
>ERZ506621.160-NODE-160-length-11748-cov-4.73292_pt1 | contig 11748 bp, 9 predicted proteins | sample MGYA00512402_ERZ506621 | MGnify/ENA metagenome assembly ERZ506621 | reverse complement strand
GAACGGATGGAAGTGACGATCAGCACAAGTATTGTCATGAAGAACGGCACCATATCGAAAATGGAATCCGGTATCCTGATGACTGACTTCGGTACATAGTATTTCAACACGCTGAACGCACCGAAAACCAGTGCCGCGAAAATAGCCTTATTGGGATTCCAGGTGGCGAATATTACCAGAGCCACAGCGATCCATCCAAGACCGTTTACACAATTGCTGATCCATACACCGTTACAGATGATCATGGAACAGTACGCACCGCCAATCCCGCAGATGCCTCCGCCAAGCATCAGATTGATATATTTCAGCCTTGTGACGGGAAGGCCCGCGGCATCCGCAGCCGCCGGATTCTCCCCCACTGCCCGGATATTCAGTCCTGCCTTGGTCCTGTGCAGATAAATGCCGCACAGAATGGCAGCCACGATTCCGAGATACACAAAAATATTATAATTAAAGAACAGTTTTCCCAGTACCGGAATATCGGACAGCAGCGGAATCTCCACTTTGCCAAGGCTGTCTAAAATGCCGGACGGCAGTTTCAGAGAGGTGGCCCCTGACTTCTCCCGTACAAAATCACCGAAGAAGTTGCTCAGGCCGATACCGAAAATAGTGAGCGTCAATCCGGTAACATTCTGGTCTGCCATAAAGGTAACGGTGAGCACAGCATAGATGAGTGCGCCCAGCATACCTGCCGCAAATGCGGCGATCAGTGCCAGAAGCAGATTATCTGTCTTATATCCCATCATGAAGCCTGCGCATGCACCGATGGACATCATGCCCTCCACGCCCAGATTCAGATGTCCTGACTTTTCATTGATGATCTCACCTAAGATCCCGAACAAAAGCGGAGTACCGGCAAGAACTGCCGCCACAAAAAAGTTAGTAAAAAAATTCATTACGCCTTTCCTCCCTTCTTACGGGTCACAAAACGGTATCTGACGAAAAATTCACATCCCAGCACGAAAAACAGGATGATCCCCTGCAGCACATCTGCCGAGTAGGCGGACAGCCCATAGGAGGACTGCATAACCGTACTTCCCTTTTCCAGCACACTGAACAGCAGGGAAACCACCAGGATTCCCACCGGATTAAGCTGGGCCAGCCATGCCACGATGATAGCTGTAAATCCCACGCCGCCTGCCACTGAAGTGGTAAGGGTCAGGTCCGAACCGCTGGCCTGTACCATGCCTGCGATACCACAGATGGCACCTGAAAATGCCATGGTGCGCAGCACGATCTTCTTATAGTTCATGCCCGCATACTGGGCTGTGGCGCGGCTCTCGCCTACCACGCTGATCTCGTAGCCCTGTTTTGTGTATTTCAGATAGATATACACAATGACTACCAGAACAAGCCCGATCAGCCATCCCACATGCACGCCGAACAGCTTGTCAAGCTGCGCATTCTCCCCAAACCTGGCGATTTTAGGAAATCCCGAAGAGTTGGGGTCCTGCCACGGACCATCCCTTAAGAAGGAAATCAGATACAGCGCAATATAGTTCAGCATCAATGTGAAAAGTGTCTCATTGGTACCGAATTTTGCCTTAAAAAACGCGGGAATGATTCCCCACAGAGCGCCTCCCAGCATACCTGCCAAAAACATGCAGATCATGAGAAGCCAATGAGGGAAATCCCAGCAGAACAGGGCAAAAAATGTGGCAAACACAGCGCCCATGATGATCTGCCCCTCAGCTCCGATATTCCAGAAACGCATCTTAAATGCCAGGGTAAGTCCCAGCGCCGGTATGAGCAGCGGCACCATAAGTTTGATCGTCGCCTGGAATGCCATGCTGCTTCTGAATGCACCTGATACAATGGTAGCATACACAGAAAACGGATTATATCCGATACAGAGGATAAAGAGGCCGCCGGCAACAATGGCAAGCAGCACTGAGGCCAGACGCAGCAGCCGAACCTGTTTTGCGGGGCGCTCTTTTCTCTTCTCAACACGAATCAGAGGCTCTTTCTTTCTTGTCTCATCCATCAGCCTTCACCCCTTCCCTTTTTGATCCTGTCATCATCAGTCCCAGTTCTTCCTTTGTAGTAACGGCAGCATCCACGATTCCGGTCGCCTCTCCATGGCAGAGCACCATGATCCTGTCAGAGATTTCCAGAAGCACGTCCAAATCCTCACCGATAAACATAACGGCAACACCCTTTTTCTTCTGCTCATTCAGCAGGTCATAGATCGTGTAGGAAGAGTTAATATCCAGACCTCTGACCGGGTAAGCGGTGATCAGCACTGACGGCTCTGATTCGATTTCCCGCCCAAGCAGAACCTTCTGCACATTACCGCCCGAGAGCAGGCGCACAGGCGTCTCCACATTGGGGGTCATGATCTCCAGGCGTTCTACCAGCTCCTCAGCCAGTTTTTTGGCGGGCTTTCTGTCCACAAAGATGCCCTTTGCCTTGTCATAGGATTTCAGCAGCATGTTGTCCACCATACCCATGGACGCCACAAGCCCCATGCCCAGCCTGTCCTCAGGCACAAAGCCCAGGCTGATTCCCAGGTTGTTGATCTGCTTCGGCGTCTTGCCGATGATATTTTCTTTATTGTGCAGGACTGCACCTGTCTCCACAGGCACAAGACCCGCAATGGCCTCGCACAGCTCCTTCTGTCCGCTGCCGGCGATCCCTGCTACGCCCAGGATCTCTCCCGCCTTAATCTCAAAGGACAGATCCTTAAGGGCCATGGTCCCGTCCGCTTTCTTCACAGACAGATCCACCACTTTTAACCTGGTGTGCACATTCTCACATTTCGGCCGGTCTATCTCCAGGGTGACCGGACGGCCCACCATCAGCTCGGTGAGCTGCTTTTCATTGGTCTCGGCTGTGTTTACCGTGTCTATACTTTTTCCTTTTCTGAGGATCGTCACCCGGTCGCTGATCTCCATAACCTCGTTCAGCTTGTGGGTGATAATGATAATGGCGCTTCCCTGCTCTTTCATTCTGCGCAGAATGGCAAAAAGCTTCTGGGTCTCCTGGGGCGTGAGCACTGCTGTAGGCTCGTCTAAGATTAAAATATCCGCATTTCTGTACAGTACCTTCAGAATTTCCACGGTCTGCTTCTCACTGACGGACATATTGTATATCTTCTTCTCCGGGTCAACCTCAAGACCGAATTTTTTGGTCAGCTCCTGGATTTTCTCTTTCAGCTCCCTGGGCTTAATCCTTTTTCCCTCTGCACCGATCACCACATTATCCATGGCTGAAAATACATCCACCAGCTTAAAATGCTGATGGATCATGCCGATTCCCAGCTTCTTGGCATCCATGGGGGAATTGATCACCACTTCCCTGCCATTTACATGGATGCTGCCCTCATCGGGGTGGTAAATGCCTGAAATCATATTCATCAATGTGGTTTTTCCGGACCCGTTCTCACCAAGAAGCGCTAAGATCTCTCCCCTTCTCACATCCAGGTCAATATGGTCGTTCGCCACAACACTGCCAAATGTCTTTGTGATACCTCTCAGCTCAATGGCATTCTCTACCTTGTCTAAAGCCAACTGTGTCACCTCTCGTTTCTTTCTGTTTTGGTAACGCATACACCATCCGTTACAATTTTAGACACAAACATACAGGATAATTGTATCATAAGAAAAGAGGGAATACAAAATGATTTTTCACATTTTGTATTCCCTCTTTGTATTTTTCACTAAACAAGAAATATGGATCAATCTACGATTACATTCTTATAATACCAGTTGATTCCTCCGGTAATGGTCGCATCATCCAGTGTGCCGCCTTCTGTTCCCACAGCTTTGCCGTCGTTTGTCTCCAGAACTCCGTCAAATACATTGAAGCCTTCTTCCATGATCTTTCTTCTGGCTTCTTCCACTTTCTCTTTTGTTCCCGGTGCGCACAGCTCCTCATTGATAGGAGTGATATCTACCAGACCGTCATCCATTCCGCCGAAGTAGATCTCCGGTGTCCAGGTTCCGTCAATGACTTTCTGCACTGCCTGTGTATAATATACGCCCCAGTTCCAGATAACAGAGGTAAGTGTAGCATCCGGAGCATCCTTGCTCATATCAGAATTGTATCCTACGCCCCATACGCCTGCGGATTCTGCCTCAGTCTGCGGGTTGGGTGTGTCACAGTGCTGTCCGATCACGTCACAGCCCTCTGCGATCAGAGCTTTTGCCGCGTTGGTCTCCTCTGTGGGTGAGAACCAGCTGTTCGTTACTTTTACGTGGATCTCCGCATCCGGGTTCACCTCTGCAACACCGATGGCAAATGCGTCGATACCGCCGGTAACCTCTGAGTTCTCAGAACCCATGGCTGCCACATAGCCGATCTTGTTGCTCTCTGTCTTCATACCTGCAACGATACCGGATAAATATCTTGCCTGGTAAATTCTTCCGAAGTAGTTGTTAAAGTTTGTATCATTGGACTTATATCCTGTGCCGTGAGAGAAGATCACATCCGGGAATTCCTGCGCAAGCTGCTCACAGGTGTCCATGTAGTTAAAGCTGGTGGCGAAAATGATCTGGCATCCGTCCTCGATACATTCCCTGATCGCCTGTTCTGTCATGGTTGGGTCTGTATCCGGGATATTGTTCTTACGGATGATCTGGCTGTCTTCCAGTCCCAGTTCCTTCTGCATCTCAACGATGCCCTGGTCATGTGTGTAAGTGTATCCGGAACCCTCTGCCGGATCGGAAATATGGATAACGCCCACCTTCAGGTCTTCTTTTGCAACCGGAGCGAATTTACCGCTGGCTTCCGTCTTGCTGTCGTCAGCAGCATCTTCTTTTTTGTCCGTATCATCCGCTTTTTCGGCGTCGTCCGCATTGGTATCTTCTTTGCTCGTATCTTCTGTCTTGGTTTCTTCCTTCTTGTCCTCAGCTCCCTGCTGCTGTCCGCAGCCTGCCAGCATGGCACCGACCATTGTCAGAGATAACACGATACCTAAAATTTTCTTCTTCATGCTCGTCCTCCTTTTATAACACCTGTACTTTCTTTTTATTTATGAGTACAAATTAACTATAACATTATATTTTTTGTTTTTCAACCGGCATATTGGAGATAATTTCAAAATAATCGCCTTATTTTTCCAGATATTGATAAATATTCCGATATACTGTCAGTTTATCTTTTTCATTTAAAATCTCATGGCGCATGCCCGGATAGAGCTTTCCCGTCACGTGGCGGTAGCCCACCTGCCTCATGTACTGAAGCTCTTTCACAAACTTTCTGCCGTTTCCGATACAGGGGTCCTCTTCGCCCCCCAGAAACAGAATGGGCAGCTGGGGATTCTGCAGCCTCCAGCCCTCTTTCCTGTAGGTTTCCTTCAGGAGCATCAAAAGCCCCTCAAACCCATCCGCCGTAAAAGTGAAACCGCACAGTGGTGATTCCTCATACGCCTTCACCACTTCCTCATCGGAACAGATCCAGGCAAACCGGCTCTTCTCCCCTGCAAAACGGCTGGCAAAGGTACCAAAGGACATGGTCTCTAAAAGTTTGCTGCGATAGCGGCCTCCTCTGTGCCTTTTCTGTGTTCTGGCTATGAGCAGGCCCAGATCCACTGCCGGATTCTCACATGGCGGCCCGGTAAGGATCAGTTTTTCCAGCTCATTGTCAAAATATTTCAGGTAATTCCTGGCTACCAGTGTGCCCATGCTGTGCCCCAGAAGATACACCGGAAGATCCGGAAATATCTCTTTGATCCATATGGTGATCTGATGAAGATCCTCCACCATGGCTTTATTTTTACCGCCGTAGAGATATCCCAGCTCCTCCCGGTTATGTACACTGCCGCCATGCCCGCGATGGTCATGGATCACACAGATGTATCCCCGTTCGGCCAGGTATTCCATAAATGGCAGATACCGCTCCTTGTTCTCGCTCATGCCGTGGGATATCTGTACCACACCTTTTGTCCCTTCATTTGGCACGACCCATAAGACGGACAGCCCCAGGCCGTCGTATTCTGATTTCAGTACCGCTGTACCGTGTACCATGCAAAAACCCCCTTTTCTTCCAATATCTCCCGGTATCCAAAAACACAAAAGGCCGCCGCATGATTCACGCGGCAGCCCCGTTACATATGCTTAGCTCTCTACAACTTCCAGTACGTCCATCGGACATGCTTTCGCACAGATACCGCAAGCGATACATTTGCTGCTTGTCGGTGAATCCTCTGCCTTCACCATTACATGGAAAGGACATGCCTCAACACATTTGCCGCATCCGGTACATTTTTTCTTGTTGATCATGTAAACGCCCTTTGCATTCTGTGTGATCGCACCTTCTGGACAGGCCTCTGCGCACTTTCCGCACTGTACGCAGACCATCGGTTTTGCATCGCCCTTTTTGTCAATGATCTGGATACAGGATTTGTCCGGGTCAAACTCCTTGTAAAAGCTTGTTGAACAGGCTCTTACACATTCCAGACATGCCATACACTTTGCGCCTTTTGTCACTTTCAGTTTTTTCATCTTGAATTCCTCCGCTTTTTTCCTGAAATTTTCGTATGCCCAAGAAGCATACACAAGCATATGCTTATGTGACAATTTTAACATTATATATTATGTTTCACAAGTGCATTTTACAAAAAAGGACATTCCCGCCCATGCGAAAACGTCCTTTTTGTCAGATTTCGTCAGAGGCTTTTCTCCTCCGCAAAATCTGTCCTGTCTATTTTGCTGCTTCGTTGTAAATGAGAGCCATCATTTCAAAATCTTCGTCTGTATTATTCTCCATGCTATGGCTCTGTCCCGGCTCAATGACACATACATCTCCGGGATGCACTTCTGTACGGCTGCCGTCATTGTCCACGAAAACTCCTGTTCCCTTCAGCACAAAATATGGCTCTGTGTTGCCCACATGCTGATGCATACCGATGGAGCTGTGCGGCTTTAACACTACTTTGGCATATAACTTGCCGTGTCCGTAAAGCTCTTCCTCCTTCAGGATATGATGGAATTCCACGGTGCCTTCTCCGCCCCGCACATTCTGCTGTTCCACTACATTTGTCTTTCTGACCACGATGTTGATCCCCTTTCTTCTGTCGTATGGCATCCATCCCTTATGACCGGGGTTTGGATTTTCTGTTTATAAAAATGATTTGACGATAAAGAACACTGCGGGAACCAGAAATGCGGGAAGCATATTCATGGTTCTGAAATTCTTGATTCCCAGGATGCTGAGGCCTGAGCTGAAGATCAGGATACCTCCGATAATGGAAATCTCCGCCATGATCGCCGGACTCATGACACCGGCCAGCAGCAGTGCCAGGCAGTAGAAAAATCCCTGCCAGAAAAACAAGACAATGGCTGCCAGTGCGATACCGAATCCAAAGGTGGATGCCAGCACAGAGGATGTGACAAAATCCAGCATGGCATTGGTGAACAGGTAAGTATTGTCCCCTCTCAATGCGCTCTCCATGGGCCCCAGAATGGACAGGGTTCCCACGCAGAACAGTAATATCGCCGTGGATAAGCCCTGAGCCAGATTCCCATTGGAAAACCCGGTGACAAACTTCTTAAACTTGTCCTCCAGATGTATCTTCTCTCCGAGAAGCCCGCCAAGTGCCAGACTCACAATAAACAGAACCGGGTATTCACTCTGGGGCATGTACTTGACTATGGCATTGATTCCCAGCGCTGTGGCTGCCAGCCCCATGGCCTGCATCATGATCTCCTGATGCTCCTCCCGTATTCCTTTTTTCAATCTGCTGCCGATAAAGCTCCCTGTCAAAATCGTAGCGCAGTTTACCAGTGTTCCTATCATCTCTCGTATCCGCCTTTACAGTTTCAAGTATTGTTCCACATTCACAATAAATACTGTAGCGCCGCCCACATCAATGGTGACCGGCGGTGCGGAATATCCCAGCACCGGACCTTTTGTCCCGGCGGAATAAGTTGGATTGATGAGCATCTCTTTTCTTCTGGAACACTCTTCCTTGATGACCTGGAGCACCATTTCCACCTTGTCGTCCTCAGTTCCTATCATCAGCGTGGCATTTCCTTTTCTCAAAAATCCGCCTGTACTGGCAAGTTTTGTCACACTGATGCGTTCCTTATTCAGACGTTCTACCACGAATCCTTCATCTTCCTTGTGCACGATCGCAAAAATCATTTTCATAATGAAGCACCTCCTAATGCAGTGCTGCTCTCTGCCCCCGTCTGGTCTTATCACAGACCCCAGGCGCCGGTGGGCGTCTGACCAGCTTTTCGTCTATTATAGCATAAATTGAGCATAATGGAAAATTATTTTCTCCTTTCACAAAACATTCAAATTCCATTCACAATTCTTTTAATATTTCACCACAGTTTCATCACATTTGTGCTTTATTATTAGATACATAGAAAGGCAATCACCTTTATATAAAAATTTTCTTTTTCATACGCCGGGCTTTATAAAAAGCCCGGCCCTCCTTTTTTTACATGGTAAATACCCCAGAAATATTTTTTAATTTTTTTCAAAAAACGTGTTGACATTTGACGAAAGATATAGTATATTATGTTTTGTCGTTAAGACATGCGCGAGTGGCTCAGTTGGTGGAGCGCGACCTTGCCAAGGTCGAGGCCGCGGGTTCGAGTCCCGTCTCGCGCTCTTTTTATTTCTTGAAAAGGACGGACATCTCAAAAAGATGTCCGTCCTTTTGCGTTCTGCATTTATCTATGCATAAACACTCCCCGCTTTTCTCACAAGTTCCTCCAGCAGCTCCTGCATCTTCCCAACCACCGGATGACTGCCCAGTCCATATTCTCCTGCCAGCCGTTCCATTCTTGGAAATGCCAGCCAGGTACTGCCCGTCTCATCCTCCCAGAGGGCAATCCTGAGCGGAAGTTCCAGGGAAATGCTCTGATCCTCCTGCATCAGCCCGGTTCCCACTTTTGGAGCACCAAAGACGACCACTGTGGTCGGCCGCAGGGACAGACCTGCCTCCTCTGCATTTTTCGCATGGTCAAATTCTGCAAATACCGGAATTTTCTTTTCTTCCAGAACGTTTTTCAATCGTCTGACCATATCCTTTACCGGAAACTGCCCTTCAAAGAGATACAATTTATTATCATCATAATTGGTGGACAGCAGATCTCCGAACGCCCCCGCAATTCTTCTTCCCAGATTCGTAAAGTCAATACCTTCCTTATTTGCCAGCAGCGTAACGCACACCAGTTCATCCGGATGGGTAAACCTGCTCAGGAAAGAAGAATACCCGGGAACAGAACCTTTGATATCCATCAGTCCTCTGTGCTTATAAAACTGCCAGCCTGCCACTCCCGGCACCTCTCTGCCGTCCGGCAGGTTCCACGGGGCGTAGACAAGCTTTCTGTGCTCAGGCTCATGGATCAGCACTCCTCCTGCCAGCCCGATATCCCAGAAGGAAATATCCTGCGCGGACGCCCAGACATCCCCCACTCCCCTGAGGGCTGAAGACGCTGCCCGCCCTGTCCTTCTGCCGAGTTCGTCATAACTTGCGGCCGGTTCTGTGGGGTCAATGTATGTCCCGTCTTTTTTAAACAACTGATGGATGTTCTCCGTCAGGGATACATCCTCATGCCTGAAGTTTTCCAGGTCCTCCGCAAATCCTGTCCTCTTCAGTCCAAGGAAATGGATCTGCCTTTCTGTCACAAAATCATGATATGTCTCACCGCTTACACGTTCCACGATCTCTGTCAGCATCAGGAAATTTGACGCACTCCATTCCACCTCTGTACCCGGAGTAAAATGCAGGGCTTCTTTGCTTATTAAATCAAGAACCTCTTTAAACTCCCATTCTCTGTAAATGTCAAATCCATCCGTCTGGCAGTCAGGCAGACCCGACGCATGGCGGAGCATCTGCAGAATCTCAATATCATACCATTCCTCCGGTACCTCCGGTATATGATCACCCAGTTTATCTTCCAGCCCCAGTTTTCCATCCTCAAAAAGCTGCATGACTGCCACAGCCGCAAACGCCTGGGAAATGGGGCCTGCCGGCCACATTGTATTGGCTGAAGCCAGCCTTCTCTCACCTGTATCTGACAACCCATACCCCACTACTCTCGGAATATAGGGGGCCTGAACAATTGCCAGGGTAAGTCCCGGAATCCCCTTTTCCTTCATAAACTCCCATATCATGGAGTCTACGCTCTGCCCAAGATATGATACATCTGCACTGCCTCTCATTTTCATAACTTCGTGTTCTTTCGTATTCATAACTGCTCCTTTCTGAGCCCATGACTCAGAATATAAATCCTCATCACGCTACTGTAACTTTTTTTGTTACTCTTATACTGTAACTATATCAGTTACATTTTCACTTGTCAAGAAACATTTATCGATTGACCGGAACTTTTCACCATCTTATGATAAAAGAAAATACTTTCGCTCAAAAAGGAACAAGTGCCCTCCAATCAAAGTATAAAAAACAGGAGGAGAAAACCTGATATACAGATTTTCTCCCCCGTATGGTTTAAAGCTTATTCCTTGTAAATAATTACTTTGTGATACTTTCGGCCTTGCAGGTGGAGATAAAGGTCGGATCACTGTTATTGGCGCCGACAAGAACCACTACGCCATATTCGTTTCTCAGCACACTGCCCTGTCCGACGGTCTGACCGCCTGCCTTGACAGCGGCTCCTGTTGTACCCACCGGCAGATAAGAACGGACAGCAGCCTCACAGTTTGCGCAGCAGCCTGTAGGTGCCGGAGCAGGTGCCGGAAGATACGTGATTCCGTTATTATAGGCAGCACTGGTGATTCTGACGGCTGCGATTCTGCAGATTGATACCGCCTCCTGTGCTGCGCCCTGACTGTTTACTATCTGGAAAAGACCGGCATTTGGATTTGTGTTCGGGGCAGGAAGAAGGCTTCCCGGACGGCCGCTCACATTGTTGCCGCTTTCCATGGATATCACAAGATTTTCTGTTGGATAAAGCGTGATGATCTGCTGAAGGATGTTTCTCATCTGCGCAACACATGCACAACATGCCGTATCTCCTGCAGGACCTGTCGCGCCTGTAGCTCCGGTATTCCCTGTGGCTCCGGTGGCCCCGGTAGCGCCGGTTGCTCCTGTAGCTCCCATTACTCCATTGGCTCCGGTCGGGCCGGTTGCTCCTGTCGGACCCGTAGCTCCGTTGGCCCCGGTAGCTCCTGTGGCTCCCATAGGTCCTGGTGCTCCGGTGGCTCCTGTATTTCCGGTGGCTCCTGTGGCTCCCGCTGCTCCATTCATACCTGTAGGCCCTGTGGCTCCGGTCGGACCGGTTGGGCCTGCAGCTCCGGTAGCTCCGACGGCTCCATTGGCTCCGGTGGGACCCGTAGGGCCTGCGGCACCTGTCGGGCCGGTTGCTCCATTGGCTCCGGTATCACCTTTTGCTCCCATTGGCCCAGTGGGGCCTGTGGCCCCGGCTGCCCCTGTGGCTCCGGTTGGGCCGGTTGCTCCGTTGGCTCCTGTATTTCCCGTAGCTCCGGTGGCTCCCGCGGCTCCATTGGCTCCGGTGGGACCCGTAGGGCCTATGAGCCCGGTCGGACCCGTTGGACCGGCAGCTCCGGTCGGACCCGTAGCTCCGGTGGGACCTGTAGGACCTGTGGGACCGGCAGCGCCTTCCGAACCGGTTGCCCCTGTAGCCCCGGTAACTCCTGCCGCTCCTGCTGCTCCGGTCGGACCTGTGGGACCAGCCGGAATCGTATAGAACAACTCAGCGCCATCCGGTGTAAACGTTTCATCAACAGACGCCTCTGTGCCGGGTTCTCCCGTCACTGTACCTGCCACGGTAATCACAGGAGTCTTTCCTGCAGGCCCTGTGGCCCCCG
>ERZ506621.152-NODE-152-length-11950-cov-3.84405_pt1 | contig 11950 bp, 15 predicted proteins | sample MGYA00512402_ERZ506621 | MGnify/ENA metagenome assembly ERZ506621 | reverse complement strand
TCCATGGAAGAAGTTATCCCCATGCTGCTGCCTGCTATCATTCCTTTCAACCTGATCAAAGCAGGTCTGAACTGCGCCATCACATTTGTATTGTATAAATCCATTTCCCATCTGCTGAAAGGGGAATGATTTCTAAAAAACAACCCATCTGTTATGTGATATGAGAGAATCAAAGCACAAAATCTTTCCCTTGCAAGAGATTTTGTGCTTTCTCTTTTTTATGAAGAAAAGGCACGGAAAAACTCCCCGCCGCATATACTGTATAGGGATTGCAGCCTCTTTGGGAGGCAGAAGAAAAGAGGAGGTCCCTATGAAGAAATTGACCGTAGTCGTGCTTTTTGGGGGACAGACGCCAGAACACGCCATCTCCTGCCTGTGGGCAGCGGATATGATTGCCGCTTTGGATGAGGAGAAATATGACGTCCTGCCTGTGGGCATCACGAAGAACGGAAACTGGCGTATCTGCCATGGTTCTGTGGATGCCATAAGGGAGGAACGTTGGGAGAAATACAGCGTGGATGCCATTTTGAGCCCTGATGCCTCCAGAAAATCCCTGCTGAAAATGGTAGGGGGCAAGTATAAGGAAATCCCTGTGGATGTGGTGATTTCTGTTCTCCATGGAGCAGGCGGCGCTGTGCAGGGGTTGCTGGAGATGGCGCAGATTCCTTATGTGGGCTGCGGTGTCCTTTCTTCCGCCATTTCCATGAATCATGTCTGTATAAGGCGTATCGCCAAGGCGGAAAAAATCCCCATGGCGAAATTTTTCTGGTGTGATGGGGAAGCTCTGGCGGAAAAAAAGGAAAAAATCATGAATCAGGCAGAGAAAAAACTGGGCTATCCCTGTTTCGTCAAACCTGCCAATGCCGGCGCCTCTGTGGGGGCTTCTAAGGCCAAAAACAGAGAAGAACTGGAAAAAGCCTTGTGTTATGCCGCAAAATATGATAGAAAAGTAATTATGGAAGAAGCCATTGACGGTCGCAGGTTTGCATGTGCCATGCTGGAAAAGGGCAAAATGCACATCAGCAGCATCGGAGAGATCGTTACAAGGGCAGAATTTTGTAATCATGACGCCAAGTGCCGCAAAAAGGATGCAGATATCATCATTCCTGCGGAAGTGCCGGAAGAAGCTTTGGTGCAGATGCGAAAAATTTCCGAAAAAATTTATCATGCAGTTGACGCAAGTGGCCTTGCTCGTGTAGACTTCTTTATGGAGAAAAACGGCCGCGTGCTGTTCGACGAACTCAATACCATGCCCGATTCGATGTACCCTATGTTTTGGGAAGAAGAAGGCATGTCAAAAACAGAACTGATGGATTGCCTTATCGCCCTTGCTTTTCAGCGGCACAACGGCATCCACGGATAAGGAAGAAGGACAAAACATTTATGGATACAAGACCAATCGGCGTATTTGATTCCGGGGTAGGCGGTTTGACTGTGGTCAAACAGGTCATGAAAGTTATGCCCCATGAAAATATTGTATACTTCGGGGATACGGCAAGGGTGCCTTACGGCAGCAAATCCAAAGAAGCCGTAACCAAATTTTCTTTGCAGAATGTGCGTTTTCTGGAAACAAAAGATGTAAAAGCCATCATCGTGGCGTGCAACACCGCCAGCTCCAACAGTCTGGATGCCATGCGTGCAGCAACAGACACCCCCATTTTCGGTGTGGTTGTGCCCGGCGTGGAAGCGGCAGTCCGTGCTACCAAAAACCATAAGGTGGGCATCATCGGCACAGCGGCAACAGTCCGTTCCGGTGCTTATGAAACCATGATTCGTGCAGAAAATCCTGATATTCAGGTCTTTTCCAAGGCGTGCCCCCTTTTCGTGCCTCTGGCAGAAGAAGGTTGGACAGATAACGAGGTTTCCCGCCTGACAGCCCAGAGTTATTTGCAGGAACTGCTGACAAAGGGCATTGACTCTCTGGTGCTGGGATGTACCCATTATCCTCTTTTGAAACGGTGCATCGGTACCACCGTAGGGGATGCGGTGAAGCTGGTAGACCCGGCAAAAGCCACCGCAAGACAGGTGAAGGAATTTCTGGCAGAGCGCGACCAGCTCAACGAAAACGAGGAAGAAGGCGTACGTCGGTTCTATCTCAGTGATACCACAAACACCTTTGGCTTCCTGTGTCAGAAAGCACTGAAACATCCCTATGAAGCGGAAATCATCGACATCGAAAAATATTAAAAAAATCCTTACGTCCCTCTGTTTTTTGTGGTATGCTGAAAGCAGAGCAAAAGTAAATCAATGACGAAATCAAGCAGCGTGCAGGTAAAACATAAGTCCAGTTGTTTTCCCGCAGGCTGCTTTTTTTCATGGAAGAAAAGGAGTGGATGTTATGCCGGAAACAAGATTGCAGGAAGTGGTGTTTGCCCTGCTCATGTCATTTTTTATGGTGCTGGGCATGGAGTTTTATAATGGCTCTGTGCAGATGGGGGAATGGACGCGGGCTGTTTTTCCCGTTATGTTTGGGGAGATGCGGTTTATGCTGCCCCTATGTTTTGTCACCAGTTACTTTGTCATGGATAAAATTGCCCAGAAGCTGATGTTTCGTCTGGTGACGCCGGGGCAGGATAAGCCCATTCTGGTGGTGCTGGTGCGTTCCGGCATTACCGTCAGCCTTATGTGCCCTGCCATGAGTTTTTGGGCAACCCTCATTTTCCATGGCATCAGCTTGGATTTTGTCAATCAGTGGTTCGGCACCGTCATCCGCAATTTCCCCATGGCGTTTTTCTGGCAGATTTTCTACTGCGGCCCGTTGGTGCGGTTCCTGTTTCGCCGGATTTTCTTTGGCAGAAGGGAAAAAGCCGCCTAAAAAGGATTTGGCAAGTCCCTCAAGCTCTGTTATGATGAAGAAAAGGAGGCGATGTGCCATGAAATGTCCTTATTGCGGAAAAGAAATGACGTTGGGGTATATCCAGAATCGGGACGGAGTGTACTGGACGGAAAAGAAACTGCCTGTTCCGGCTTTGCCTTTGGGCGGCGGCGAAACGTTGGCTGTAGGCAGGGAACAGTCCTGCGGTTACACCAACAAACGTGTGGAAGCATGGAATTGCTGGACATGCAAAAAGATTCTCATTGCCTACGATGGAGAAAGCCAGTCGGAAACAAATACAGAACAGAAATGAAGAAAAGGAAGTGTGAATTGCCTGTCTTTGGCAGATTCCGCTTCTTTTTTATTTTCAAAACAATTTTTAAGACATGTTTAAGATTGTGTGGAAGTCATTGACAGTGGTTTCTTTTCGTACTATTGTATTAGTAAGTTAATACAATCATACAGAAGGGGGAGAATGACATGTGGAGGAAAATTTGTAAAGCGGAATTGCGGGAAACACGAAAGGTATATTTTGTCATGTTTGCCATTTTGCTGGCAGCAGGGATTATGAGTCTTGTTGTGATGCATCAGACCGCTTTATATCCGGGAGAATCTTTTGGGGGAACACCGGAAGAGTTTGATGTGCGGAGCGTTCTTTCTGTCTGTTCCATTTTGGGGATGTATATCCTGTGGATTGCCGCCATGGTGTTTTATGTGGTATATACCCTGTACCGCTTTGACCGCGGTATGTTTGGGGGAGAAGGCGTTTTCTGGATGACACTGCCAGTGAACCGGCGGGAGATTCTGGCTGGAAAACTGGTGGCGCCATTGGTTTGGGGAATGGTGCTGGTGATCATGGGCGTTGTGTGGCTGGCGTTGATGCTGTTTTTGCAGGCCCCTTATGGCATGGGTGATTTTTCTACGGAAGGCATGGCTGCGGGCATCGGCATAGCAGCGTTTATGGTTCTTTCGCAGATTCTCATGGCAGTAGGCAGTCTGTATGCCCTGTGCTTTGCCCTTATGGCAGGACGTTTGCCCCGTTTCCAGAAACACCCTTACTTGTGGGGGACAGCTGTTGCGCTGGTGATTTTCTTCATCATCGAGCCCCTGTTTAATGTGCTGGCCATGGTGGTTTTCGGTGTTCCCATCGGCTTTTTCCTTATGGCGATGCCGTTCCTTTTGACAAAAGGCATTGCGGTGTTTGGTTTCATCGCATTGATTCCCATTGCCATGGTATTGCGGATACTCATCTATGGGGCATTGATGGTGTATCTGGCAGAAAAGAAATTGGATTATTTAGGTTAAGGAAGGTGATTCCGTGCAGTTTGATAACGGTTTACCCATTTATTTGCAGATCGTGAAGGAAATGACCCTGCGTGCCTTATCCGGTGCCATAGAGCCCGGCGAAAAGATCCCGCCGGTACGGGAATTGGCGGCGGAATTTGGCGTCAATCCCAACACCATGCAGAGAGCCATGGCGGAAATGGAGCGGGAAGGTCTGGTCTATACAGAACGCACCAGCGGACGTTTTCTGACGAAGGAAACGGAGGTACTGGTGGAAAAGAGAAAGTCTTTCGCCAAGGAAGAAACAGAGAAATATCTGGCATATATGAAAAAAATCGGCTTTACCACAGAAGAAGTGGCATCTTATGTGAAAGTCGTGGGTGAGAAGGGAGAGGAACAAGTATGAGTTTGGTAGAAATCAAAAATCTGGAGCATCGTTACGGCAATCATACCGTTTTGGCAGGGCTGAACCTGACGCTGGAAGAAGGAGAGATCATCGGGCTTTTGGGGCCTAACGGCGTAGGGAAAACAACCCTCATGAAAATCCTCTGCGGTTTGATTCAGAACTATGACGGCAGTGTATTGGTGGATGGTCAGCCTATTGGTGTGCACAGCAAGTCTATCATTTCCTATCTGCCGGAGCGGACATACTTCCGCAAAAGCGAGAATGTGAAAAGTGCCATCGGCATGTTCCGGGATTTCTATAAGGATTTCGACGAAAAGAAAGCCGTGGAAATGGCTATGGATTTGAAACTGGATTCCAAGCAGAAAATCGGCAGCATGTCCAAAGGTATGCAGGAAAAATTGCAGCTGGTGTTCGTTATGAGCCGGAAAGCAAGGCTTTTTGTGCTGGATGAGCCCATGGGCGGTGTAGACCCTACCACAAGGGATTATATCCTCACCACCATTTTGAATCAGTATACGGAAAACAGCTCCATTTTGCTTTCTACCCATCTGGTGCATGATGTGGAGCAGATTTTCGACCGTGCTGTTTTTCTGAAACAGGGACGGGTGTTTTTAAATGAACAGGTGGATGTGCTCCGGGCGGAAACGGGCATGTCTGTTGACCAGTATTTCCGGGAGGTGTATCGCTGATGTTTGGAAAAGTAATGAAACAGGAATTGCGGGCAAACAGTCTGCTTTACGGTGTGGCAAGCGCCATTGCACTGCTCTTTGCCTTTGCCACGATTATGAATCGCAGAGCTATGGTTCTTGATTATCTTATGCAGGCACCCCTGCTGATTTCCGGCTGTACCATTGCCATTGTGGTGCTGGTGCTGCTGTTCCTTGTTCATACAGCTCTGCGGTATCAGAAAAGTATGTATGGAAACGAAGGGTATCTTACATTCAGTCTGCCTGTTTCCTCTGTGGAATTGATTACAGGAAAATACGCCGCATCTGCTCTTTGGGGCATCATTGTCTGTGTGCTTTGTGGTCTGCTGTGTTTTTCCATACTTTATGGAGCTGTGGAACCTTCTGCAACGGAACTGTTTTGGACGGAAGTAGGGAGAATCTGGGCAATGGACGGTATCCGCAGTTCTATGATCCTCATTGCCGTTTCTCTGACACTGAGTATGCTGGAAACGGTAGCCATCCTCTATCTTGCTATCACAGTGGCGCATCTGCCTTTTATCCGGAAAGGCAACGGCATTTTTGCCCTGATTTTCTTCTTTGGCATTAGTTATGTGGAAGGGAAGGTGCTGGAATTTATCCCCTCTTTGTCTACGGCATATATTGAAAAGACCATGACAGCCATCATTAATAATGCTGATCTGGATGCGTTTTTCCAGGGCATCCGCAGCTTTTTGCTGCCAGCGGCAATTACCACCGTTGTCATGACCGTGATATATCTGGCTGTGACCATCTTTTTGGCAAGAAAATATACATCTATCCAGTAAAAAAAGGCGGCTGCGAAAACAGCCGCCTTTTCCTAAGGGGAAGAAGTAGAAAGAATGTGATTCTTTGGGGGAGAGATCACACTCTCCGCTATGAAGTATGTCCCTAAGAAAGGGTTTTATACCTGTTTTTGAGAAAAATTTTTCCTTTTATGTGCCTCAGGTCACAGAACAAACTAATAATAATTATTATTTAAGAAATTTTATTGCAAAGAGTTTTTTTCTGTGATATACTGACATCAGAAATAAAAAAGAAATATTTGGATACAATAACAATAGATGTGTAAGGAGGAATTGATTATGTTAATGGTAAAATCTGATACATTCCAGAAAGAAGTTATGGAAAGCAATGTACCTGTATTGGTGGACTTTTTCGCTACATGGTGCGGTCCCTGCCAGATGATGGGCCCCGTACTGGAACAGCTCCAGGCTGAATATGGCGACAAAGCAAAAATCGTGAAAGTAGACATTGACCAGGCTATGGATCTGGCACAGAAATATCGTGTTATGAGCGTACCTAACATGATTTTCTTCAAAGATGGTCAGGTGGCAGACAGCATCATCGGTGCAGTTCCCGCTTCCGTACTGAAAGAAAAAATGGATAAACTGGTGTAAAAAATGCCAATTGGAGGACATCTTCTCAGACAAGAGAGGGTGTCCTCTTTTTTCTTTGGAAAAACCGACGGACTTGTGCGTTTTGACGTCTGCATGTATTGGTAAAAATACAAAAAATACAAATGTCATTTTGCAGACTACACAAAAATTATTGTATTTTTATAGAAACAAGCGTCATTCTTTCCATTGACTTGGGCCTTTGAACGTGGTATCTTTTACCCAACGATTCCAAATCGTCAAAGACAGAAAGAAGGAGATTTTTCATGAGCCGTGCGTTTTCCCATACAATTAAACAGGTCCTGCTCATTGGTGCTATTCTCATTGCGCTGCTGGTCATTTTGTGCCGCGTGAAGAAATAGTACTGATTGTCATGGAAAAAAACACGATGCGTGGAAAAAGATTCGGTCTTTTTTCGGTGTAAACAGGTGGTTCCGGACGGTCAGTCCGGAACTTTTTTATTTTTACAAAAGAAAAGAAGTGTACAAAGGAAAAAAGAAAATCATATACCAAAAGAGATGAGCCGCTCCCAAGGGAGTGGGAAAATACAAAAGAAACTTTCGGAGAAATACAAAAGCACATTGGGGGAAATCATATGAAAACAAGAAGTGTGGGCATTGTGGGTGTCGGTCATGTAGGCGCCCATTGTGCATATAGCCTTGCAGTCCAGGGCATTGTGGACGAGTTGGTATTGGTAGATGTAAAGGAACAGAAGGTCATCAGTGAATGTCAGGACCTGCGGGACAGCGTGTCCTATCTGCCCCATCGGGTAGAGGTCAGAGGCGGCACTTATGAAGACCTGAAGGACTGCGACATCGTTGTCATCAGCGTTGGCACCATCATGGGCGAGGACCATAGCCGTTTGGCAGAATTGAAACATTCTGTGGAATTGGTCAACAGCTTTGTGGGACGCATTGTAAAAGCCGGTTTTGACGGCATATTCATCGTCATCACAAATCCCTGTGACATCATCGCAAGACAGGTGCAGAAGCTTTCCGGCTTCCCTGCCTCTCGGGTATTTGCCACAGGCACCGGACTGGACAGCGCCAGACTCAGAACTGTACTGGCAAGAGAAACTGGCATTGACCATAAATCACTGGTGGCTTACACCATGGGGGAACATGGTGATTCCCAGATGGTACCATGGTCCCATGTGACGGTCAATGGCAAGCCGCTGGACCAGCTGGCAAAAGAAAATCCCAAATATCAGGTGGATAAAGAAGCTGTGCTCCATGAAACCATTGAAGGCGGCTGGGTCACCTTCGCCGGCAAAGGCGCTACAGAGTTTGGTATCTGTTCCACATTGGCACGACTGGTTTTCTGCGTATTCCACGACGAAAAAGCGGTTATGCCCGTCAGCACACAGCTGAACGGCCAGTATGGTCAGCATGACCTGTATATCAGCACACCCTGCGTCATCGGCAAAGACGGCGTGGAAGAAGTGCTGGAATTAGAATTAACACCGGAAGAAATGGCAGCATTTCAGCATTCCTGCGATGTAATTCGTACCAATATCGGTTACATCGAAGAAGCGTAATTGCCATTTTCTCAATACAACCTCCATTACAAAAGATAAAGCAAAGCAAAGAAACACAAAAGAAAAAAACAAAAAAATACCAAAGAACAGCATGGAATATCTGCCATGCGAAAATCCAATGAAGTGGGCACTTTGCTGTATCTCCGTACAGCAATTCCTCTTTCCAAAAGGCGGCACAGCCGCCTTTTTTATGCCCGTGGGGGACGTTGACAAGGGACAAAAACCGTACTATAATGACACCAGAATGCAAAGGGAGCTTCTAAGGGAGGCTGAGAGGAAGGATAAATCCTTCGACCTTTACACCTGATTTGGATAATGCCAACGGAGGGAATGCAGGGTGCACAACTCACCAAAGAGCGTCAGAAACGAAGGATTTCCAAAAAGGAAATCCTTTTTTGTTTGCGCTCCTTTCGTTGGGAAGAAGAAAAAAGGAGGCATCAACAAATGGGTGGCAATAAGGATAATCATGTGTTGAAAATGGTGCTGACGGCAATATTCGCAGGCATGGGCTTTGCTCTGTCCTCTGTGGTATGGTTCCCCAATATGGCGCCGTTCCAGCACTTCATCAATGTATTGGCGGCGGTGTTCGTAGGGCCTTACTGGGGATTTCTGGCGGCCCTCATCACCGGTATTCTGCGTATGATGACAGGGCGTACAGCACTGGCAGTCATTGGGGCAGTCATTGGCGCGTTCCTGTCCGGTTTCCTGTATCGGAAATCCGGAGGCAAGCTGTATATGGCAGTCATTGGGGAAATCTTCGGCACCGGTATTTTGAGCGCCTTTGCGGCATATCCGGTAATGAAATACATCTATGGCATGGACTTGCAGACCCCTTGGGTCTATGTGCCGGCATTCGTGCCTTCTTCTGCTATGGGTGCTTTTCTGGCCGTTCTGGTCATCACCCTTTTGAAACGTTCCGGCATGTTCGCAAGAATGATGGAAAAACTCAACCGTAAATAAAGGAGGTTCGTTTTCATGAAAACAGATATTTTGGCGTCTTTTCCCGCTATGATGGCAAATGTAAGGGAAAAAGAACCCATTGTGCAGGCAATCACCAACTTCGTCACAGTCAATGACTGTGCCAATATCATTTTGGCAGCAGGGGCTTCTCCCACCATGGCACACGAAGTGGAGGAAGTGGCAGAAGTGGCTTCTGTGGTACAGGGCCTTGTGATGAATATGGGCACCATGGAGGACGTGGAAGCTATGCTGGTGGCAGGGAAAGCCGCTAATGAAGCAGGGGTTCCTGTGGTGCTGGACCCCGTTGCCGTAGGCGCTACCAGACTGCGTCGGGAAGGCGGCAAAAAGCTGCTGGAAAACGTGAAATTCTCCGTTATCCGCGGCAATACCTCCGAAATCAAGCATCTGGCAGTGGGCACAGGTTCCACCCGTGGCGTTGACGCGGCAGAAGAAGATAAAATCACCGAGGACAACTATAAAGCCTTTGGCTATATGGCAAGAGAACTGGCACGGAAAACAGGGGCAGTCATTGCCATTTCCGGTGTCATCGACATCATTGCTTCCCCTGACCGTGTGTTTGCCCTCAGAAACGGCGATGCCATGATGAGCCGCATCACTGGCAGCGGCTGCATGCTGACAGCCCTTTTGGGTGCCTTCTGCGGCGGCAATCCCGATCATATTCTGGAAGCTACCGTATGCGCCGTATCCCTTATGGGTGTCAGCGGTGAAATCGCAAGAGAAAAAACAGACGCACAGGGGGCAGGAACACTTACATTCCGCACCCATCTGGTGGATCAGATCAGTTTGACAGACGCAGAAACATTACAGAAACGGACAAGACTGGAGGAATTGGAATTGGCAGAAAAAGCAACGAAAGAATCCATGAAAGTATACGCAATCACAGACCGTGCATGGCTGAACGGCAGAACACTCCATGATGTGACAGAAGAAGTGCTGGCAGCAGGGGCAACTTTCCTGCAGATTCGTGAAAAAGAACTGGATGAAGCAACATTCCTGGAAGAAGCAAAAGACCTGGCACAGCTGGCAAAGAAATACCATGTACCTTTTGTGGTAAACGATAACATCGACATCGCACTGGCTTGCGGGGCAGACGGTGTCCATGTGGGACAGAGCGATATCGTAGACAAAGACGTGAGAGCTATGATTGGCCCCGATAAGATTCTGGGTATTTCCGCAAACACTGTGGAAACAGCCGTAAAAGCACAGGAAAGCGGCGCGGACTACATCGGCGTAGGTGCAGTGTTCCACACCGATACCAAAAAAGATGCCCAGTCCCTGACAAATGAGGAACTGCTGGCAATTTGCAAAGCCGTTACCATCCCTGTGGTTGCCATCGGCGGCATCAATGAAAATAACATCATGCAGCTCAAAGGCAGCGGCATCGACGGCGTTTCCGTTATTTCCGCTATTTTCGCTAAGGAACATCCCGGCGAAGCTACTAAAGTGCTGCTGAAAAAAGTAGAAGAAATGCTGGGCGAATAAGCCTGTTTGAAAAAGGAAGTGGCTCATATGTGTCCATTGACGCAGAAACGCAACAAAGCAGTTCTCCATGCAAAACCGATGTAAGCGACAGTTGCATGGAGGAAACGTCGCAGAAAGTCGGTTTTGCTGCTTGATTTGAATATCAAGGGGGAATCCGACCATGAAATACATCAACGCGTCAGACCTGCTGCCTCCTGCATTGGTGCAGACATTGCAGGAGTATGTCCAGGGCGGCTATGTCTATATCCCTGCCAGAGAACATAAGAGCTGGGGAGAGAAAAGCGGCAGCCGTGAGGCATTGGCACAGCGGAACGAAGAAATCCGCAGCCAAAAGCAGGCAGGAGCAACACTGGAAGCATTGGCAGAAACATACCATCTTTCTGTGTCTGCCATCCGCAAAATCATTTATCAGAAAGAGAAATAAGAAAAAGCTGGATTATTCCAGCTTTTTTTTGTACCCAAAACACTGCCGAAGTGTTTGGTGGATTGCGGTGCAGTGGTGGTAATTCATATAATTAATCCAGAAGGAGGCGATTGTATGAAGATCACCAAAGATGCCATGTATCCCCGTCCTGAAGATACATGGACCATTTATCTGAAAAATGCCATTACGAATCCTGCCATTTCCGTGGGGGATTATACCATGTACCATGACTTTGTCCATGACCCCAGAGAGTTTGAAAAGAATAACGTCCTTTACCAGTATCCCATCAATGGGGATAAGCTGAAAATCGGGAAATTCTGTTCCATTGCCTGTGGAGCCAAATTCCTGTTCAACAGCGCCAACCATGCTTTGGGTTCTCTGTCCACCTATCCATTCCCCATATTTGCCGATGCTTGGGGGCTGGATTGGAAACGGGTCACAGAAGCATGGGACAACAAAGGGGATATTGTCATTGGCAATGATGTGTGGATAGGCTACGAAGCTGTTATCCTGGCAGGGGTCACCATTGGAGATGGCGCCATCATCGGCACAAGGGCAGTAGTCACCAAGGATGTGCCGCCTTATACCATTGTGGGCGGTGTGCCTGCAAAGCCCATCCGCAAACGGTTTTCCGAAGAAATCATTGCCGCTTTGGAGAAAATGCGCTGGTGGGATTGGGAAGAAGAAAAAATTGTCCGCCATATCTGGGATATCCAGGCGGGAGATGTGGAAAAACTGAAAGAAGCATAGAAAACAAAGAAAGCCAAAATTCTTATGATGATAAAGGATTTTGGCTTTCTGATTATATTGAGATGATATTTGATATGTTTTCCTATGAAGACTGGCGTCGCAATTTCCCTTAACATCAAGGGAAAGCTGCTGTTTTGTGTTCGTCGGCGTTCCAACAGGGGCGTTCCGAA
>ERZ506621.150-NODE-150-length-11993-cov-2.97956_pt1 | contig 11993 bp, 9 predicted proteins | sample MGYA00512402_ERZ506621 | MGnify/ENA metagenome assembly ERZ506621 | reverse complement strand
CAGGGCGTAGAGCACCGAGGCCACGGGCACGCTGAGCAGCACGCCCACCAGGCCGCCCACGCCGCCGCCGATGGTGACGGCGGCCAGCACCCAGATGCCGGGCAGGCCGATGGAGGTGCCCACCACCTTGGGGTAGATGACGTTGCCCTCAATCTGCTGGAGCACCACCAGGAAGACCAGGAAGACCAGGGCTTTGATGGGGGAGACCATCACCAGCAGCAGGGCGGACACAATGGCCCCGATGTAGGCGCCCGCCACCGGGATGATGGCGGAGGCGCCGATGATGACGCCGATGAGAGGGGCGTAGTCGGCCTGGATGAAGAGCATCCCCGCCGCGCACAGCCCGCCCAGGATACAGGCCTCAATGAGCTGCCCGGTGACGAAGCGGGTGAAGGTGTCGGCCGTCAGGTGGACCACATCGGTGAGGGGGTCGGCAAACCGGGCGGGCACATAGGCCCGCAGCACCCGGCGGCACTGGCTCATGAGGGTGTCCCTGCCGGAGAGCATATAGATGGAGAAGACTAGGGAGAGCACCCCGGTGACCACCATGGAGACGATGCCGCTGGTGAGCTCCAGCAGGTGGGGGCCCAGGTCGGACAGGAAGCCCAGCACGTAGTTGAACAGGTTTTTGAGCACATCGTTCAGGCCGGACAGGTCCAGCGCCTCCACATCCAGGTGGAAGTAGGCGATGATATCGTTGTACCAGCCCTGGACGTTGGCCAGGTAGCCCCCCAGGTTGAGGGCGAAGGTCTGGATGCTCTCCACCAGCTTGGGCACCACAAAGGAAAAGATGGCGGCGATGGCCAGAATCAGCACCAGATAGGAGGTGACCACCGCCAGGGGGCGGGCCGCCCCCCTGGCCCGGGTGCGGGACAGCCCTCGATCATAGAGGCGGAAAAAGAAGTGGCAGGGCCGGTTGAGGACGAAGGCCAGTGCGAAGCCGATGAGCAGCGGCTTAACCAGCCCCAGCACCCACGCCACCCCGCCGGCGATCAGGCCCAGGCGGCTGAGTACCATCACCAGTACCACCGTATAGGTGATGAGGAGCAGAATGCTTTTGAACAGCTTTTTATCCATGCTATCTCCCAATTTCATATAATCTGCCTCCACTATAGCATTGGCGGGCGGGGCCAGTCAACGGAATCCGGGCGATTTAAGCAAAGTTTAATGAAATGTTCCGCCTCCATAAAAATTTCCTTGACAAAGGGGCCTGGCAGGCCTATAATCATAGTAAACATATAGGAATTAAGAAGTTTTGAAAGGAGCGTCTCTATGTCGCACTTCATTTACGCGGACCATGCGGCCACCACGGCCGTCTCCGATACCGCCCTCCAGGCCATGCTCCCCCACTTCACCACGGCCTACGGCAACCCCTCCAGCCTGTACCGCTTTGCCCAGGAGGGCAAGACCGACCTGGAGCGGGCGCGGGCGGAGATCGCCGCCTGCCTCAACGCCCGGCCGGAGGAGATCTACTTCACCTCCGGCGGTACGGAGGCGGATAACTGGGCCCTGCGGGGGGTGGCCGAGCTCATGGCCCTGAAGGGGCGGAAGGGCGGCCACATCATCACCTCCGCCATCGAGCACCACGCCGTCCTCCACACCGCCCAGTATCTGGAGAAGCAGGGCTATGAGGTCACCTACCTGCCGGTGGACGGGCGGGGGCTGGTGGATCCCGCCGCCCTGGAGGGGGCGATCCGGCCGGACACCATTCTTATCTCCATCATGGCCGCCAACAACGAGATCGGCACCATAGAGCCTGTCGCCGAGCTGGGCCGCATCGCCCGGGCCCACAAGGTGCTCTTTCACACCGACGCGGTGCAGGCCGTGGGCCATATCCCCGTGGACGTGGAAGCGTGGAATGTGGACCTGCTCTCCCTGTCCGCCCACAAGTTCCGCGGCCCCAAGGGAGTGGGCGCCCTGTACGTGAAAAAGCCCCTGCGCCTGCCCGCGCTCATCCAGGGCGGCGGCCAGGAGAAGGGCCGCCGCTCCGGCACCGAGAACGTCCCTGGCGCGGTGGGCATGGCCGCCGCCCTGTGGGAGGCGGTGGACGGCCTGAGCCGGGAGTCCCCCCGGCTGGCCGCCCTGCGGGACAGGCTCATCGACGGCCTGACCGGGCTTCCCTACACCCGCCTCACCGGCGACCCGGTGAACCGCCTGCCCGGCACCGCCTCCTTTGTCTTTGAAGGGGTGGAGGGAGAGGCCCTGCTGCTCCACCTGGACGCCAGGGGCATCTGCGCCTCCTCCGGCTCGGCCTGTTCCTCCGCGTCCCTGGACCCCTCCCACGTGCTGCTGGCCATCGGCCTGCCTCACGCCATTGCCCACGGCTCCCTGCGGCTCTCCCTGGGCGCGGAGAATACCGAGGCGGACGTGGACTACATTTTGAAGGAAGTGCCCCAGGTGGTGGCGTATCTCCGGGAGCTGTCCCCCGTATGGGACCGGGACGCACAGAAGCCCACCTGGGAGCTGTAACTGGAAAGGAGAAACTGCTATGCTGTATTCCGATAAGGTGATGGACCACTTCGAGCACCCCCGCAACGTGGGTGAGATTGCGAACGCCGACGGGGTGGGCCAGGTGGGCAACCCCAAGTGCGGCGACATCATGAAGATGTACCTGAAGATCGACGGGGACGTGATCACCGACGTGAAGTTCAAGACCTTTGGCTGCGGCTCGGCCATCGCCACCTCCTCCATGGCCACCGAGATGATCAAGGGAAAGACCATCGCGGAGGCCATGACCCTGACCAACGCCGCCGTGGCGGAGGCTCTGGACGGCCTGCCCGCCTACAAGATGCACTGCTCCGTTCTGGCGGAGGAGGCCATCAAGGCCGCCCTGGCCGACTACTACCGCCGCCAGGGACGGGAGGTGCCCGAAGCCCTCCGCCTGCCCTGTGAGGAGGAGGGGCACGGCTGCTGCTCCTGCGGCCACTGAGCCAGGACACGCAAGGCCCCGGAATCGAAGCGGTTCCGGGGCTTTTTTCTTGACAGAGGGCGGGGCTTGTCATAAAATAGGACGGAACTTTGTGAGAAATAAGGGAGTATGGGTCCGTGATCGAGTTAAAACACATTTCCAAGACCTTTCCCACGGCCGACGGCGTGTTTCAAGCCCTGGACGACATCAATCTGACCATCCGGGACGGGGACATCTTCGGCATCGTGGGCATGAGCGGCGCGGGCAAGTCCACCCTGGTGCGCTGCATCAACCTGCTGGAGCGCCCCACGGCGGGCCAGGTGGTCATCGACGGACAGGATCTCATGGAGCTGTCCGCCCCCCAGCTGCGTGAGAAGCGCCGCTCCATCAGCATGATCTTCCAGCAGTTCAACCTGCTCATGCAGCGCACCTGCCTGGGCAACATCTGCTTCCCCATGGAGATCGCCGGGGTGCCCAAGGGGGAGGCGCGGAAGCGCGCCCTGGAGTATCTGGACATCGTGGGCCTGCCCGACAAGGCCAACGCCTACCCGGCCCAGCTCTCCGGTGGACAGAAGCAGCGCATCGCCATCGCCCGCGCCCTGGCCTCCAATCCCAAGGTGCTGCTGTGCGACGAGGCCACCTCCGCCCTGGACCCTACCACCACCCGCAGCATCCTCAAGCTGATCCAGGACATCAACCGGCGCATGGGCATCACCGCCGTGATCATTACCCACGAGATGGCGGTGGTGGAGGAGATCTGCTCCCACGTGGCCATCCTGGAGCGCGGCCGCATGGTGGAGACCGGCACGGTGGAGGAGGTCTTTTCCAACCCCAAGACCGAGGCAGGCCGCCGGCTGGTGTTCCCGGAGGGGGCCAACATCGACAAGTTTCCCGTGGCGGGCGTGGTGCGGGTGGTGTTCAACGGCGGCTCCTCCTACGAGCCCCTCATCGCCTCCCTGGCCATCGACTGCGGTGTGAAGGTGAACATACTGGGGGCCGACACCCGCAACGTAAACGGCAAGGCTTTCGGCTCCATGCTGCTGGGTCTGCCCGAGGATCATGGCGAGGCCACCCGTGCCATGAGCTATCTGAAGGCCCAGAAGGACGTCACCGTGGAGGAGGTGCCCGACTACCATGGATAAATTTATGCAGCAGATGCGCGAGGCCTTTGCCAACGAGGCCCTGTGGAAGGAGTTCCAGACTGGTATCTGGGACACCATCTACTCCACCGTGGCGGCCACTCTGGTGGCCTGCGTCCTGGGCATTATCCTGGGCATTATCCTGGTGGCGGGGGAGGAGGACGGCGTGCGCCCCCTGCCCGGCCCGGTGATGAAGGTGCTCAACTTTGCCATCAATATCCTGCGCTCGGTGCCTTTCCTGATCCTGATGATCATGGTGCTTCCCCTGAGTGAGCTCCTGGTAGGTACCACCATCGGCACTGTGGCCTCCATCCCTCCCCTGATTATCGCCTCGGCCTCCTTCGTGGCCCGGCTGGTGGAGACCTCCCTGCGGGAGGTGGACAAGGGGGTCATCGAGGCCGCCCAGTCCATGGGCTGCTCCCCCTTCCAGATCATCTGGAAGGTGATTTTGCCGGAGAGCCTGCCCTCCCTGGTGGCCAGCTTCACCACCGCATTTATCACCATTCTGGGCTACGGCGCCATGGCCGGCGCCATCGGCGGCGGCGGCCTGGGCAAGATTGCCATCAACTACGGCTATTATAAATACAACTATGCGGTGATGCTCATCGCCGTGGTCTTTATTGTGATTTTGGTGCAGATTTTCCAGTCACTGGGTACCTCCCTGGCCACCCGGACGGACCACCGCATCACCAACCGGGCGGGGCGAAGAAAGCTCCGCCGGAACGTCAGCCGGCAGATCAACCGGGACAAGCGCAGCCCCGGCGGCATGTGAATTTTGGAGGGGGCGGCAAAGCAGTTGCTTTGCCGCCCTCTCTTTTTTGTGCAGAATATGCGATTGACAGGAGCGCCTTCCGGTTGTAAACTAAGTGCAACCCAAGCGGAACTGAATAACGCCCCTCAAACGCGAGGAAGAGAAGAGTAGCCAGAGAGATACGGCACAGAGAGCCCGGAATGGTGGAAACGGGTACGGAAGGCTTTGGGGAAGATGGTCTCGGAGCGGCGCGGCTGACTGCCACAGGCACAGGCCGCGACGGGAGCGCCCGTCAGCGCGCGGGAGTATGCCAGTACTCCATAAGGCCCCTGTCGTGAGGCAGGGGTGAAGCAAGGTGGTACCACGAAGCCGGAAGGCTCTCGTCCTTGAATTTGGATTCAAGGGCGTTTTTTTGTGCTCTGATTTGGGAATACCACCTCCCTTTGAGGAACAATGAAAAGGAGAAATGCACCATGAAGAAGCTCGCATCCCTGCTCCTGTCCGGCGCCCTGGCCCTCGGCCTGCTGGCCGGCTGCGGCGGCACCCCCGGTACCGCCGACACCCCCGCCGCAAACACTGACACCCCTGCCGCCCCCACCCAGACCGGCTCCCTGGAGGGCACCACCCTGAAGGTGGGCGCCTCTCCCGCTCCCCACGCCGAGATCCTGGCCGTGGTGAAGGAACTGCTGGCGGAGGAGGGAATCAACCTGGAGATCGTGGAGTTTACCGACTACATCCAGCCCAACACCGCGGTGGAGAACGGCAGCATTGACGCCAACTACTTCCAGCACATCACCTATCTGAACAACTTCAACGCTGAGAATGGCACCCACCTGGTGAGCGTGGCAGATGTGCACTACGAGCCCTTCGGCATCTACGCCGGCAAGACCGCCAGCCTGGAGGAGCTCCAGGACGGCGCGCAGATCGGCGTGCCCAACGACCCCACCAACGGCGGCCGCGCCCTGCTGCTCCTCCAGGAGCAGGGCCTCATCACTTTGAAGGAGGATGTGGGCCTGGAGCCCACCAAGCTGGACATCGCGGAGAACCCCCACAACTATGAGATCGTGGAGATGGAGGCCGCCCAGCTCCCCCGCTCCCTGGGCAGCCTGGACATTGCCGTCATCAACGGCAACTACGCCATCCAGGCCGATCTGAAGGTGGCCGACGCCCTGGCGATTGAGTCCGCCGAGGGCACCGCCGGCACCGCTTATGTCAATGTGCTGGCCGTCAAGGAGGGCCGGGAGAGCGACCCCGCCATCCAGGCTCTGGCAAAGGCCCTGTGCAGCGACGAGGTCAAGGCGTTCATTGACGAGACCTATGCCGGCGCCGTGCAGGCGGTGTTCTAAGGTCCTGTCCACACAGACGGCCCGCGAAGCGGGCCGTCTCATTCGACTAAAATCCTATTGATTTTGTAGGAATTTGGTGGTATACTGCTGAATAGAATCTAAATTATGAGGGAGGTATTACCTATGCAGATTGCAAATACACTGCCCGAGCTGATCGGGAACACCCCCCTGCTTCGGCTGGAGCGGTTTGCCCCCGGGGCAGGGGTGCTGGCCAAGCTGGAGAGCTTTAACCCCCTGTCCTCCGCCAAGGACCGGGCAGGCCTTTACATGATTTTGGACGCCGAGGAGAGGGGCCTGCTCCAGCCCGGCGCGGTGATTGTGGAGCCCACCAGCGGCAACACCGGCGTGGCCCTGGCCTACATCGGCCGCCAGCGGGGCTACCGGGTGGTGCTCACCATGCCGGAGACCATGAGCCAGGAGCGGCGCAGCCTGCTGGCCGCTCTGGGGGCGGAGCTGGTGCTCACCGAAGGGGCCCGGGGTATGGGCGGCGCCATTGAGCGGGCGAAGGAGCTGCTGGAGAGCACCCCCGGCGCGTGGATGCCCGACCAGTTCAACAATCCCGCCAACGCCCGGGCCCACTACGAGACCACCGGTCCCGAGCTGTGGCGGGACACCGACGGCGGCGTGGACGTGCTGGTGGCGGGAGTGGGTTCCGGCGGCACCATCACCGGCGCGGGCCGCTATCTGAAGGAGCAGAACCCCGCCATCCGCGTGGTGGCGGTGGAGCCGGCCGAGTCTCCAGTCCTCTCCGGCGGCCGGCCGGGGCCCCATAAGATCCAGGGCATCGGCGCGGGCTTCGTCCCCGGCACCCTGGACATGGGGGTGGTGGACGAGGTGGTGGCCGTCACCGGCGACGAGGCCTATGCCGCCGCCCGAGAGCTGGCCCGTACCGAGGGGGTGCTGGCCGGGGTGTCCTCCGGCGCGGCGGCCCACGCGGCCCGCATCCTGGCCCAGCGGCCGGACATGCGGGGCAAGACCATCGCGGTGGTGCTCCCCGATACTGGCGAGCGCTACCTCTCTACAGGGCTGTTTGCGTGAATAGAGCGCGGTGGACACAATCGGCAGCATGGCTCCGGCCGCAGGCGTTTTGCCTGTGGCCGGAGCCATATTATGTATGGAGCTGGGCCTCCAGGGCGGCACGGTCGGGGAGCAGATAGTGCTGGCGCGTCTTTTTCAGCAGGCCCTCCCGGTTCAGGCTTTGAAAGCACTGGGACACCACCACCCGGGAGATGCCCAGAAAATCGGCCACCTCCTGGTGGGTCAGCCGGATAGTGAGGCGGACCCCCGCCCCCTCCTCTGTACCGTATGGCTCTGACACGGAGAGCAGGAACTGAATGACACGCCCCCGCACGCTTAGAAAGCTGTCGCGGATCAGCATGCGGCCAAGCACCTGGCTCTTCCGGGCGGAGATCTGGAACAGCTTCAGTGCCAGGGCGGGAGAGGCCTCGGCCCGCCGTTTGAACACCTCCGCCGGGATGCGGAAAATCTGACACGCAGTGACTGCGACGGCCCGGTATTCCCGCGGGCCGCCGAACAGGCACTCGTCCTCTCCCACGGGAATCCCTTCAGAGAGCAGGCAGAGCACCCGCTTTTTCCCGCTGCTGTGGATGCACTCCACCCGGATCTGCCCTGTTTGCAGAAAAATCACCTCGCGGGCCGGGTCGCCCTGCTGATAGAACACCGTGCCCGCCGGGACGGTCTCCGGGCGAAAGCCGTCGGTCAGTCTGTCCCACACGGTGTCCCACGGTTCATTTCCAACGGCGGAGAGGTGCTCCGGAATCCACTGCTTTTCCCAGCGAAGCTCTTTTTCCAATGGTGTTCACCCTTCTCCCGGTTTCTGCGCGCGCAGCCCCCGCACAGATTGGGAGGCGGTTCGTGCGGTTTGCACATGGATACCCAATTTATTTTCTTTATTTTCGCAGAAAATGACGATTTTGTAAAGTGGTTAACAGAAAATTGCGGCGGGGTTTTCTATACTGTATCACGTTGTGCGGCCCGCACGCTGTGGGGCCTGTCAAATCTGGTAAAATGGAAAGGGATGGAGCGAATGAAACGAAGGACAGCGCGCGCCCTGTGCGCAGCGGGCCTAAGCCTGTCACTGCTGGCCGGCTTGGTGCCGGCCATGGCCGCAGGCCCGGCGGAGGTGGCGGATAGCCTCTACATCAACGGCAACATCTACACCGTGGATGAAGACTTCTCCACTGCCACCACTATGGCGGTGAAGGGGGACCGCATCCTGTATGTGGGCGACCAAGCCGGTGCGGAGGCCTATGTGGGTGCGGGAACTGAGATCACCGACCTCGGCGGCAAAACCGTGCTGCCTGGTCTCATCGAGGGACATATGCATGTCAGCAATCTGGGGGAAAACCACCTGAAGCTGGACTGCTACTTTAAATCGAAGGAGGATATTCTGGAGATGGTGCGCCAGGCCGCCAAGGAGGCGGAGCCCGGCGAGTGGATCCAGGGTTCCGGCTGGCTGGATACCCTGTGGGATGAGCCCGGCTTCCCTTCAAAGGAGGAACTGGACGCCGTGGCGCCCAACAACCCGGTCTATCTGCTCCGGGCAGACAACCATATGGGCTGGTTTAACAGCATGGCGCTGGAGATGGCGGGCATTACCAAGGATACCCCAGAGCCTCAGGGCGGCCAGATTCTCAAAACGGACAACGGGGAACTGCTGGGCTGCCTTACCGACAACGCGGCGTCAATGGTCATTAAGGTAATTCCTACCTGGAGTGCTGAGGCACAGAAAAACGCTGTGCTCATGGCTCAGGAGGAGCTGTTCTCCTATGGCTTTACCTCTGCCACGGACGCAGGCACAAAGGTCAACTACATCCAGCACTATGAGGATCTCTATGAGAGCGGTGAGCTGAAGCTGCGCATTTACGCCATGCCCATGCTCAACAGCACGGACAGCGCCGAGGCCGGCTACATCCGGGAGCACGGGCCGGTCAACGGCCTGTACGACAACCATCTGAGTATAATGGGTGTCAAGGTGCTGGGCGACGGTGCTCTGGGCTCCCGCGGCTCTGCTCTGCTGGAGGATTACTCCGACGATCCGGGCAATCGTGGTTCCTACCGCTTTACGGACGAGGAGATTTACAACGTGATGAGCCTGGCCTACAACAACGGCTATCAGATCGCGTACCACGCCATCGGCGACGGTGCCAACCACCAGGTGCTGAACACCTACGAGCGCCTGCTGAAGGAAAATCCCCAGGAGGACCCCCGCCTGCGCATTGAGCACTTCCAGGTCGTTACCCCGGAGGATATTGACCGGGCCCTGGAGCTCGGCATCCTCACCGCGATGCAGTTTACCCATGCCACCTCGGACCTGTCCATGGCGGAGGACCGCCTGGGCCCCGAGCGTATTCAGACGGCCTACGCCTGGCGCACCGTTCTGGATAAGGGCGGCATCATTATCGGCGGCTCTGACGCGCCGGTGGAGATGGTCAACCCCTTCCACGGCCTGTATGCCGGTGTCACCCGTATGACCCGCGCCGGTGAGCCGGAGGGCGGCTGGTACGCCAACCAGAAGGTCACCCGTGAAGAGGCGCTGCGCGCCTTTACCATCTGGGCCGCCTATGGTCAGTTTGAGGAGGATCTCAAGGGCTCTCTGGAGCCCGGCAAGCTGGCCGACTTTGTAGTGATCGACCGGGACTACATGACCTGTCCTGAGGAGGAGATCAAGGATATTCAGGCCCTGATGACAGTCTCTGGCGGCGAGGTGGTCTATACCAAGGACACCAGCGAGCCTACGATTCTCTGGCAGGGGAAGCCGGTTACCCTCCTGTCTGGGGCGCTGATTGAGCAGCCCGGCACCATTTATGCCTCCGCCTCGGATCTGGCGGGCAACATCAGCGCGGTTCTGGAGCAGGGAGAGGGCACTGTGACCGTGACCTGCGGTGAGCAGTCGGCGGAGCTTCCCGTCAAGACGGTGAATGGGGCAGACTACGTCCCTGTTCGTGCCTTCTTTGAAGGCATCGGCTATGCAGTGACCTGGTGCCCGGACAGCCGGACGGTATCAACCTCCCGCATGAGCACGGCGGACACCTCTGAGGCTGCGGCTCAGCCCCCTGTGGACGAGTACAGCTTTCAGCTCGGCAATTTTGACGGCACCGTGGGCGCCTTCTGCGATGTAATCATGACCGGAGCCAAGGAGCTGGCGTTCAGTGATCCCTTTGATCCCGAGGACGAACCCCTTCTTACATCCTATGTGGCGAAAAAGTGCGAGGGATACGGTGTAAAGTACTACATCGACAAGGATCTTCTTCTGACCAAGCTGTTTTCCACTGTGGAGATGGATGGTCAGTGGGTCTATATCCTCTATGCCGACGACGCAGTGCTTCAGGAGTATCTGGAGCTGAAGCAGGAGGAGAAAGACATGATTGCAGCAGGAACCTACACAGAGAAGGCCCAGATCGACCTGGCTACCCGGTATGGCAAGCTGATGGGCTATAGCGATGCTCATATTGCTGCCAGCATCGCAGGGGCGTAATCCAGACAATCAGAGCCGCCGCACTGAAAATCAGTACGGCGGCTCTGATTTATTTTGGGCTGTTCTATGCGTTATGTCCGGGGCACTTCTCATGATAGCGGCGCACGAGGTCGGCCAGGGTCAGGCGGTCCACCACGCTGGAGACGGCGGCCTGAATGTCCCGCCACACCTCTACGGTGACGCACCGGTCGGCCCGGTTGCAGCGGCAGGTATCGTCCTGATCCACACAGCTCACCGGTGCCAGATTGCCCTCCAGCACCCGCAGAATCTCCCCCACGGTGTACTCCTCTGGCTCACGGGTGAGGAGGTAGCCGCCCCCCGCGCCCCGGACCGAGCGAACCAGCCCGGCCCGGGAGAGCTGAGTTACAATCTGCTCCAGATATTTATCGGAAATCTCCTGCCGCTGGGCCACATCCCGCAGCGGAACTGCCGCGCCATGGCTGTGAAGGGCCACATCCAGCATGAGGCGGAGCGCATAACGGCCTTTCGTGGAAATTTTCATGCACATCCCTACCTTTTCTGACAAATATAATACCATGGAACAGGTAGGATTTCAAGTGAAATTTCCACTTGACTTTCGCGCCAAAAAGTGCTAAAGTGCTCTACAAGAGGAGCGTGAGAGGTTCATGCGCAGGTACGTCGGTTATGGATACGGCTATTACCGCTGCTATTTTGCCAGCGGTCTGTTTGCCTGCCCATAACCGGCCTGTCAGGAATCTTCCGGCGCTCCGCAGTTGGAGCCGATGGAACCCGCGGCCGCCTTTGGGCGGCTGCGGGTTCTTTGTTTGTGAAAGGAGTCAGAATATGGTTGTCATTATGAAGCGGGAGTTTACCCCGGAGCAGTTGGAGGCCGCCGTACACACCATGGAGGAGGGCGGCGTCAAAGTCATGGTGTCCAAGGGGGCGGAGACCACCATCCTGGGCGCAGAGGGCAACGCCGAGCACATCGACCAGGAGAAGCTGTCCCTGCTGCCCGGCGTGGAGCGGGTCATGCGGGTCACGGAGCCCTATAAGAAGGCCAACCGGAAGTACCACCCGGAGGACACGGTGATTGAGCTGTCCAATGGCCGCAGCGTGGGCGGGAACCGGCTGGCGGTGATCGCCGGGCCCTGCTCGGTGGAGAGCGAGGCGCAGATTGTGGGGGTGGCCCAGGCGGTAAAGGCCAGCGGCGCCGCCGCCCTGCGGGGCGGCGCCTTCAAGCCCCGCACCTCCCCCTATGCCTTCCAGGGCATGGGCAACGACGGCATCCGCCTGCTCCAGGAGGCAAAGGAGGCCACCGGCCTGCCTATCGTTACCGAGATCATGTCCACCGACAACGTGGAGATGTTCGAGATGTGCGTGGACGTGATTC
>ERZ506621.146-NODE-146-length-12104-cov-3.63939_pt1 | contig 12104 bp, 9 predicted proteins | sample MGYA00512402_ERZ506621 | MGnify/ENA metagenome assembly ERZ506621 | reverse complement strand
TCCGATCTACTGGCGTAACTGGGCCTACTGGTCCCACAGGTGCACCGGGCGTAACAGGTGCACCGGGCGTAACAGGCGCAACAGGTATCACAGGTGCGGCAGGCATTACAGGTGCCACAGGGCCTACGGGTGCTACCGGCGCAACAGGCCCGACAGGTGTAACAGGTGCCACAGGCACAGGCGGCGGCATTACAGGCCCGACAGGTGCGACAGGTGCAACGGGCGCAACAGGAGCCACAGGCATTGGCATTACAGGCCCTACTGGTCCCACAGGTATTGCAGGGCTGAGCATCACCGGTCCTACAGGTGAAACTGGTCCTACAGGGCCGACAGGTCAAATTGGCGCAACGGGTCCTACGGGCGAAACTGGCCCTACAGGCGCGACAGGCCAAATCGGTGCAACAGGCGAAACCGGCGCAACGGGCCCTACCGGCGAAAGTGGCCCTACAGGAGCAACTGGCGAAACTGGTCCTACAGGCCCTACAGGCGAAAGCGGCGCTACCGGAGCAACCGGCGCAACCGGCCCTACAGGCGAAAGCGGTGCCACAGGCGCAACAGGTGAAAGCGGTGCAACGGGCGCAACAGGTGAAACAGGACCCACCGGTCCGACAGGTGCAACGGGCGCAACCGGCGAAACCGGCCCTACGGGCGCAACAGGTGAAACAGGTGCTACCGGTCCTACCGGGTCAGCCGGACCCTAATCCCTGATTTTTGGAAAATCAGATGATTTTCTGAAACACGTAAAAAAACCGGGAATCCATTGATATGGGTTTCCGGTTTTCTTGTTTTTTGGATATATTTTTGTTAGAAAGATTCCAGATAAGCGGTACCTGCCGCGACGATTTTTACATGTACGGTCAATGTCAGGGAATGCAGGCATCCATCTTTCCAGTCAACGCCGATCTGCATGACGCCGCCGGGCTGTTTCAGCCCCAAAGAAAGGGAATCTTGCTTTTTGGTTGCCAGAGCCGCACCAAGGGCTGTTGTGCCGCTGCCGCAGCCTCTTTCCCATACAAGAGAAGCGTTTTTGACGCATACCAGCGGTTCCAGCGTCATTTCTGTTTCGTCAAAGAGCAGGATGCCAAAGGCTTCTTCAGCAATTTGATTTTCCCATGCTTTTACAGCCTGTTCCGCCTTTTCCCGTGCCTTTTCGCCCCAAAGAGCTTTGGGAAGGATGATGTGGGTGATGCCTGGCAGATAAACCGTTTCCAGTTCATAGGAAACGCCGTCCAGTACATAGGTTTCTGTGGCAATCTTTGTAGGCAGAGGCATGGAAAGCTGTCCCACATAGCCGTCAGCTTCTTTTTTCATATGGCAGTCGATGAGACTGTCTGCGCCGGATACTTCCAAGAGGAAGTTTTTTTCCGCGCCTGTTTTGGGATGCTCCTTGGAGAACAGGTATGCCCCCAGAGAAAGGGTGGCATTGCCGCAGAATTCTCCTGCCATCATTTGCAGACGGGCGCAGGCTGCTTTGTTTTCCGGTTCCTCGATGTATCCTGCCTGTTCTGCGTAAACACTGCCATAGGCGATGAGTGCCTTTGCCACTGCCAGATGCTGGCTTCTGGGCACAGGACTTTCGATGAGCAGTGTCATATTTTCATTTGGGCTTGTTTTCACAAATTGGAGTTCCATAGTGCCTCCTTATGCCTGGAAGCGGCTCAGGAATGCTTTGGTACGTTCCTGTTTGGGGTTGTTGATGAGTTCTTTGGGTTCCCCTTCTTCCACGATGACGCCGCCGTCCATGAAGATGATGTGGTCGGATACGTCACGGGCAAAACTCATTTCGTGGGTAACAATGACCATGGTCATGTGTTCCGCTGCCAGTTCTTTGATAACGTGCAGAATTTCCCCTGTCAGTTCCGGGTCCAGAGCGGAAGTAGGTTCGTCAAAGAACAGGATTTTCGGTTTCATTGCCAATGCGCGGGCAATGGATACACGCTGCTGCTGACCGCCGGAAAGCTGGTAAGGGTAAGCATCTTCTTTGTCTGCCAGACCCATTTTTTTCAGCAGTTCTCTTGCTTCGGCGTAAACCTCGTCTTTGGGGCGTTTGCCGATGAGGATAGGGGGTTCTGTGATGTTTTTCAGTACGGAGTAATGAGGAAACAGGTTAAAGTTCTGGAATACCAGACCAAAGTGCTGTCTTGCTTTTTGCAGTTCGGCTTTGGTGCCGTAAACGGATTTGCCTGTTTCATCAGCTTTTGCTGTGTATTCTCCCAGATAGATCAGGTCGCCGCCGTCCATGGTTTCCAGCAGAGTGGCGCAGCGCAGCAGTGTGGATTTGCCGGAGCCGGAAGGCCCGATGATGCTGACAACCTGTCCTTCTTCTACAGAAAGGGAGATATCCTTGAGGACTTCGTTGTCCCCGAATTTTTTATTGCAGTGATTGATTTCCAGTAATTTCATGGCTGCCTCCTTAACGATAATAATTCATTTTCTTTTCGATCTTATCCATCACAAAGGCAACGATGCCGTTGAAGATGAAGTAGAACACACCAGCGATGATCAGAGGCATGATGGTGGTCTGTGCCGCAGAGATCTGCTTTGCGATGGTGAACATTTCCGGATAGGAAATAACGAAGGCAAAGGATGTATCTTTGACCAGTGTAATGGTTTCGTTTGTTACAGGGGGCATGATCCGTTTGCACATCTGAGGGAAGACAATGCGCAGGAAAGTCTGGACTTTGTTGTAGCCCAGTACGGTAGCTGCTTCATACTGTCCCACAGGAATGGATTCGATGCCGGCGCGGTAGATTTCCGCAAAGTAAGCGGCATAGTTGATGGAGAACGCAATGATAACTGCAGTGAAACGATATTCATTGGTAATGGGAATACCGAACAGGTAGTAAGGGCCGTAGTAAACGGCAAACAGCTGCAGCATCAGGGGTGTACCACGCAAAATAGCGATGAATACTTTGATGATCCACTGGATGGGTTTGAAGAAGAACAGACCGCCTGCAAACCGTGTGCCCATAGGCAGGTTTTCCGCCTTGCCTTCTGCGGACTGTGCCAGTTTCAGCTTTTCAACCAGTGTTTGGGGCGCAAGGAATTTCAGCGGCGCCCATTTTGACATGCGTCCAAAGGTTACCAACAGCCCCAGAGGCATGGAAAATAACAGTGTCAGAAAAAAGATTTTGCAGGAATCCAGAAGTCCCACAGCCAGTTGTTGTGTGATGTTCATGAGGGTTTGTGCATCCATAAAATTGTTTCGTCCTTTCTTTGTTTTGGCGCTTTGCGCTCACATAAGGAAACGGGAAGCCCATTTCTTTATGTCAGCCTCCCTGTGCGGACAAAGGCTTCCAAAGGAAAGACAGTATCCATAAACAGGGAAGAAGCGTGCGGAACATTGTCCGCACGCCCTTGTATTGTATCATATTTGATTATTCTTTGCCAAGGCAAACCATCTGATCCAGGTTGTAATCTGCGTAATTTGCAGCGATGGCATCAAATGTGCCGTCTTCTACCATTTCATCCAGTGTAGCCTGTACCTGATCTCTCAGTTCTTCATTGCCCAGTTTGAAGGCGATGGCATACTGTTCTGTGGACAGAGGTTCTTCCAGTTTGCGGAATTTATCGCTGTGGTTGGTCAGCTGATACTGTGCAACACCGATGTCAACGGCGATGGCATCAACAGCACCTGTTTCCAGGCTCATGAATGCGCTGTTGTAATCGGGTGTCTGTTCCAGAGAAGCGAAAGTAGCTGCCAGAGCCAGGTTTTCATCGTTGTCTTCTGTGTTGGTCAGAGCTGTCAGTGCAGAGGAACCAGCCTGTGTGATGACGATTTTGCCAGCCAGATCTTCTTTTGTCTGGATGTCAGAATCCTGACGAACAACAAATACGATGCTGTTGTCTACATAGGGTTCGGAGAAAGTATATTCGCTTTCTCTGCCTGTCATGGTGAAGCCGTTCCACAGACAGTCAACAGTGCCGCTGTTCAGTTCCATATCTTTGGAGCTCCAGTCCAGAGGCTGTTTGATCAGTTCCCAGCCGTTACGGTCGCAAACTTCCTGAGCCAGATCCAGGTCGAAGCCAACGTATTCGCCAGCGTCGTTTTTGTAGCCGTAAGGGGGATATTCTGCGTCAAAACCTACTGTGAATGTGGTGCGTTCCGCAGTATCTGCGCCGTCAGTTGCAGCAGTTTCATCTGTACCGCCGCCGCAGCCAGCCAGTACACCAACGGACATTGCCATAGTCAAAAACAAAGCAAGATATTTTTTCATACTCCAATCTCTCCTTTTTTCTATTGATTTTTTCCCTAAAATGTTTCATCGCTGAATTCTTTATCATTTTATCACGTTATCAGACTAAAGTAAATTGGTAATACTCTTTCATTTTTTAGGAAAAAATCAAGCTATCATTGGTAAAGCTGAATAAAAAGACATTTGTTTTCCACAGAAACGACGCAAAACCAATGGCAGAAAAAAAGGTGCCAATCGGCTGCACCGCCGAAAAATAGATTTTGCAGGCTTTGGAAAAAGAGGCAGTTTTTCAAAGAAAAATTCTTCCGTCAAAAAGAAAATAGCTGGAACCCTTTGTATCGTCAGGATTCCAGCTATGTATGTTTTTTAGGAAGCAGTATCAAAAAGCGTTGTTTTTGATGTCACTTATTGGATAAGGTATATCAGTCTTCCTGTGCGTCGATGCTGATAACTTCTCCGTCACTGTTCAGCTTCAGTTCAATGACGAAATCATCGCCGTCGTCGTCGAAACGATCCCGCAGTTCGTCGTAATCGTCTACATCGCCGCTGATGTCGTCTTCTTTGTCAAAGTTGTCGGCAAGATAATATTTTTTACCATCTACTTTGATCCATGAAGAGGAGATGTCTTCCAGATCGCCTTCCACTTCTCGTTTGGAGGAAGAATATTCTGCTTCGATTTCTGTTACTTTGCTCTTGGAGCTGTTGAATTTCAGTTTCACATCAAAGTTTTCGTAGTCATTGAAGTCTTTGATGAGTTTGGAAAGGGTATAGTCATCATCTTCCAGTGTGACTTCCACATCATCGTCCAGATCGTATGTGAATTTATCGCCATCTACCAAAATGGTGATTTCATCCTCATCAATGGCACGCAGTTCCCCTTCATCGGCTTCGGTGTTTACAGCAACGATTTTGGAAACCTGTTTGTTCTTGAAGGAAAGTTCTGCTTCGATGTCATAATCTTTATATTTATCCTTCAAGTCGTCAAAGTCAGCGGATTTGCCGTTGAGAGTAACGTCGATATCATCTGTGTCGTCCAGCAGATCATAGGTGAATGTATCACCATCATCATTTTTGATTTCAATTTCACTGCTGCTGATCTTTTTGATGATACCTTTGGATTCACCCATGGATTCCTCGATGGCAACGATGTCGGTGACATCATCATCACGGTTCAGTGTCAGGGAAACACGGTAAGAAGTATCTTCGTAGTTTTCCTTCAAAAAGTCAATGTCTTTGCTCTTGCCTTCTACTGTGACATCTACATCTGTGTCCAGATTATAGGTATAGCTGTCGCCCTGGGCTTCAATGGTTATTTTACGGGAAGTAACATTGGTGAGGATGCCGTTTTCCTCATCTTCCGCATAGTTGACAGTGATCTTAGTAACAACGTTTTTGCTGTCGGTGGTCAGTGTTACGTAGTAGTCTGTATCATCATAGTTGTCTTCCAGATCGCTGAAGGAGCAGTCTGTCAGTTCATCTTTCACATCTACATCGCTGTCCACGTCATATTTATAAGATTTACCGTCTGCTTTGATAGTCAGTTCGTCTTCATCCAATTTGGTGAGCAGACCTGTTTTAGGGTTGTCATTCTGGGTAACGGCATACAGTTTTGTTACTTCGTTATCAGCGTTGAGATAGATGGTAACGCTGAAGTCGTCGCCGTTGTCCAAAGCGCTGTAAATGCGGGAAGGTGTGGTGGATTTGTCATCCAGATATACCTTTACGTCGTCAGTCATGGTATATGTTTTTTCTTTGGAACCGTCTTTAACAGTAATCTTGTTGGAGCTCATGTCTACCAGTTCAAAGGTCTGTTTGGTGCCAATACCGTTAACGGATTTTGTAACAGTGATGGATTTGATGCTGTCGTCTGCGTAAGTCAATGTAACGCTGTCACCGCTGCCGATTTCAGAGAAATCAATTTCTTCCCCGTCGTAATAAGCTTTTGCAGTGCCTTTTTCACCAAAGAGGTTCAGACCAGTGCCAGAGGTGGTCTTTACGCTGCAGAACAGATCACCGTTTTCCAGTACGGAAGCGGTCACGATGGTACCTGTCACAGAGCCGCTGGAGGGTGTTTCCGGTGTTGTGGTAGAACCGCCGGTACTGCCGCTGGAGCTGCTGCCTGTCAGCAGTTTGTATGTTTTTACAGAAAGGACTGCCATTTCGGAACGGTTGATGTTTACGTCAGGATTAAAATTGCCGTAATCATCGCCAACCATGATATTTTTGTCATAGAGCAGATCCAGATAAGGCACAGCGGATTTGGAGATGGAAGCAGCGTCCTTGTAAGTCAGTTTTGCATCCATGTCTACAGTGTAAACTTTCCCCAGGGCTTTGCCGAAGATCACGCCAACATCTTCTCTGTTTGCGGGCTGCTGTGTGGAGCCGTTCATGAATTTGGTCAGGTCGCTTGTGACCAGAATGCCTTTGTCCAAAGCGTATGCCACAGCGTTATATGCCCAGGAAGGGATCTTGTACGCATCCATGATGGGTTTCCATTTTGTGATGGTTTCGTTTGTGACATCCTGTTTGTAATATGTTTTCATGATGGAGTACATGAGCTGTGTCGCTTCGCAGTAAGTCACGTTGTTGCGGGGCTTGCAGTATTTTTTTCCGTTTTCTGTGTAGCCGCTCATAAGCCCCAAGGAAGCCGCTTCGTCAATGAATGTAGCGGCGCCGGGCCAGGGTACATTATTAATATCCGCAAAGGTGGAACCGAAAGCAACAGCATTTGTACTGCCCAGTACAAGGGCGGCAGTGGTTGCCAATGTAAGGAAACGTTTCATATCTAAAACCTCCCATTCCTTCTCAAAATATGAAATATCCTAAATATCTTATTTTTTCTCACAATCTGTAAACGCCTTGCATGTGTTCAGGCGACATTTGTAGGACACTGTCCTACTATTACTATACCATGAAAGAGGGGAAAAACCTTTTCAAATTTTTTAAGTTTTATAAAAAGTGTGTCAAAATCCTGTAAAGATTTCCAGATTTTGCTTTTTTTCCAGTTGTTTCAGGTATTTTTCTTTTTTCACCGCAAAATCTGCGGGCTGGTGTATAGGTTTCTGCAGCAGGTCAAAAAGAGTGCCTGCCAGCACCTTAGCTGTACGGATATAGCAGTTTTCTTTGTCAGCAATGGTGAAATTGTCGTTGTGGAACTGTCCTTGGATGCCGGAGAAGCCCATCTGTACCGCAGGCAGCAAAAATCCCAGATCCCCAATGTCACCGGAAGCACCGGAAACCACATTCCGCAGGATCTGATCTTCCTCGCAGAAAAGCAGCATGTTTTCCAATACCATTTCATTCATTTCCGCGGACTGACGCAAAGGCAGATAGCCGGGGGTGGTTTCTGTTTCGCAGCCTAATCCCAGAGCGGCAGCACAGTGACGGATGCACTGCTCCACTTGTTCCTCTGCGGCAAAAAGCGTGGTGTTGTCATTGGCACGGATATAAGTTTCCATGACTGTACGGTCGGGAATGATGTTGACCGTGCCGCCCCCTTCGGTGATGACCGGATGCAGCTGCAGTCCAGCGGAAGCAGGAAAACGGTCTTTCAGAAAAGCCAGTGCGTTTTGTGCCAGTACAGCGCCGTGAAGGGCGTTTCTGCCCAGATGGGGCGCTGCGCCAGAGTGGGACGCTGTTCCCAGAAAGACGGCTTTTTTCGCCAAAAAACCTGCCAGTGTGGAATTGATGTCGAATAGATAGTCAGTTTCGCCGTTGGCATGGGCAGAAAGAACGCAGTCCACATCGTCAAAATATCCTTCCGCAATCATATTCTGCTTGCCGGAACGGTAACGAATCTTGCCTTCTGCGATGCATTGATCACGGAAAGCAAAATCAATGAATTCTTCCGCCGGTGTAAAAAAGAAACTGATACGTCCGCTGTTTTTCTTTGGAAGACCGCAGTCAGCCAGTGCACGGATCAGTGCCAGCGCCAAAGTGGTCTGGATGCTGTGTCCGCAGGAATGGACAGTGCCGTTTTTGCTTTTGCAGGGCAGTGCGTCCATGTCGCTGACAAAGGCGATATGGGGAGAACCGCTGCCCAGTGTGACGCGGATACCTGTCATGGCAATGCCGGATTCATATGGAATGTTCCATTGATCTAACAGAGATGTAATGGCTGAGGCGGTTTTTACTTCCTGAAAACCCAGCTCCGCACAGTCAAAAAAGGCGTCGCCCCAAGCCAGGATTTCTGCCTGCCGCTGGTCAATGGCAGCAAAAAGAGATTCTTTTTTCATGATGTTTCCTCCTTATTCCCATTCCAGTGTCATACCAACAGCCACTTCCTGTATGGGGGAAACGGCGTGAAGTGCCGCCCGCACAGGAAAAGCCGTGCAGTGGCAGGGATACAGCGCAGAAATTTGCTCTTTTGCCAGAAAATCAACGGTTTTTTGGCTTCGCTCATTTTCTTCCATCAGATGCAGTCCGCCCAGAAGTCCCAGTACCTTTGTTTTGCCTGTGACAGCTTTGGCATACTGTATGATGTTGCAGATACCGGCGTGAGAACAGCCAGTGATGATGTAAATGCCTGCATCTGTCACATAAGCCAGTGCGGTGTCATCGTCAATGATGTCAGGGACAGTCTGCCCGTCAATGATTGTTTCGCCGATAGCATAGGCAGGCTCAAAATCTATAGTGTGGGGAATTTCTCCCAGAAAAACCAGATGATCTGTGAGCCACAGAGGGTCTTCGGTAAATTCCAGAATTGTTTTTTCCTGCAATTCTTTCATAGACAGAGGGCTGCCGATGTCCATGCCGTTCCACTGCTTCGGCAGCAGGGCATGGGGATGGGCAATGAGCCGTGGCTTTTTGGAAAAAGGCAGTGCCAACAGATCAGGCAGACCGCCGGTGTGGTCGTTATGCCCATGAGAAAGCAGAATGGCATCTGCCGTGGTCAGATCAATGCCCATGGCTTTGGCGTTTTTCAAAAAAGCGTCAGAATAGCCCGTATCGAATAAAAAGCGTTTGCCATCTGCTTCCAGCCAGTAAGAAACGGCAGGCTCCCCCAGATGGTAAACGTCGATTTCTGTGTGGTTGTCCATTAAAACAGTCAGTTTCATGGAAATCCCTCCTTTGTGTTGGGGTTGTGTATGACTCCATTATAAGGAAAAAGGAAGGAAAATACAATTGTGTTAAGGGCGTATCGAATAATAGACGGGAAAGGGGAGAGGAAAGTTCCGGAAAATAAAGAGAAAAAGTGATGGAAATAATAGGAAGAAAAAGATAGCGGAAGGTGGCAATTACAAACTAAAAAAACACCACACACTTTCGTGTATGGTGTTCTTTGAATTGCGGAGACAGGATTTGAACCTGCGACCTCCGGGTTATGAGCCCGACGAGCTACCGGACTGCTCTACTCCGCGTCAATATTAACTTCAACTGATAATATACCATGAATAGATGACTTTGTCAATATTTTTTCGGAAAATAGTATGGATTTTCAAACGCCGTCTTTATACATGGTTTCCAGACGTTCTTTACATTCTTTCCAATTAGGCATCCATTCTGTCAGCAGGGCATAGAACCGTCTGCTGTGGTCGGCAAAGCGGAAATGTGCCAATTCATGATAGATGACCTGACGGATACAATCCGGGTCTGCCTTCATCAGCTGGAGATTCAGGCGGATGCTTTGGGTTTCTACGGTACAGCTGCCCCAGATGCTCCGCATGTTCCGCACTTGGATTTTCGGATAGGGGATGCCATAGTCTTTTACTTTGGGATAGATTTCGTCCAGAAGCTTTGCAAATGTCCCAGCCGCCTGTTCCCGGAGCCATTCCACATATTCCGACCGCAGTCCCACGGAATCTGTCTGGAAAGTAGACATATAAATGATGTTATCGGAACGCTGGATCTGCCGCAGTCCTTGGGCGATGTGGAGGGTATAAGGTTCCCCCAGATAATATAATGTCTTGCCGTCATACATGGCGCCGGAGGGCTGAGCCATGCGGATTTTTTCCACTTCTGCCAGATGGTTGATAATCCAGAGGGCTTTGGACTGGACAAATTCTTCAATGACGGAAAAAGGTACCCGTTTTGCGGCGGACACCACCACCTGCCCATGTTTATTTACCCGCAGGTTGATATACTTCACGTCTTTGCGGATCAGTTCGTATTCAATTGGAATGCCTTCATATTCTATGGCGTGCAGTTCCATTGCAAAATCTCCCTTTTCCTGAGATAGTTTACCCACAAAATGCGGGTTCTATCCCGTTTTTCTATGATACTATATCACGCAAAGGCTGAAAAAGTCCAGAAAAAACGGGAAAATCCTTCCAGAGACGACAAAAACGCAAGGCATGCGCCTTGATTTGACAAAACAGGTGCATGCCTTTTGTTTCCTTAAATATGTTCTGTTTTTTTCACAACAGGAATCCAGATTTCAAATACGGAATCGGTCGGGTCTGCGTTATAGTAGACCTCTATATCTGCCCCTTTTCCGTATGCGTAGCCGGATGTTGGGAGCCATTCCGTGAAAATCCGTTTCTCCAATTCCTGACATGCTTTTGGCATGGCGCCTGTGCCGGGGAAGATTGCCCATGTAGCGGCAGGCAGTTCCAGAATTTCCAGGGGTGGTTCCACTTCTTTGGAAGTGCAGACGCCAATCCAGTATTTCCATTCTTCTTCCTGACAAGCAGAAATCCCCAGCACCGCAGGCATTTCCATGATGCCTGTCAGTTTGGGCAGGACATTGTTTGCCACGGTTTTTTGCCAGAATGCGGGTACAGTCTGGAAATTTTTCTCCATGTCTTTTTCCAGTGGTGTGTAAATCCCCGCGATGCGCAGGGGGCCTTTTGCTTCAATACGATAATCCAATGCAGTCACTCCTTTAACGGTCATTTGAAACCGAATGGGCGGGAAAGCCTTCAGGGGCGCGCCTTTTGCCTTGGCTTGTGATGGGGTAATGCCGTGGACGCTTTGAAATGCCCGTGTGAATGCCGTTGGGGAACGGTATCCGTATTTCAGCGCCGCATCAATGACTTTTGCGCCGCTCTGTAAGTCAAAGGCGGCTTTTGTCATTTTCCGGCGGCGGATATATTCCGAAAGGGGCATATCTGCCAGATAGGAAAACATACGCTGAAAGTGAAAGGTTGTGCAGCAGGCGGTTCTGGCAATGTCATCCAGAGAAATTTCCGCGGTCAGGCTTTTTTCCAGCATTTCCAGGGCTTCGTTCCATTTGTCTATCCAGTCCATGTGGTTTCCTCCTTATTTGTCTTTGTCAATGACAGTTTCAGTTTACCTCAAAAGAAGGCTGGTTTCCTCGCAGTTTCTGCCTCTTTGGCAGAGGCGCTTTTTTTCAGGAAATAAGCCACTTTGTAATAAGGAATGGGAAATCCCATGGCTTCCAGCTGACGGGCGATTTTTCGGGGGCCAAGACCGCTGGCGTTCTGCTCTTGAATAAACTGAGCAATCTGGTCTGTGATTTTGTCGTCAGGAGCGGCAGGTTCACTGTTTTCCGCTGTTTCCGGCTGCTCTGCGGCTTCAAAGGGAATATGTTCCATATCCACCACTGTGGTGATTTCTGTTTTTTCACCAATGTCCTCAATCAGAGGGGAGGAAGCGTCGATGCTGTAATTGATAACGTCACGCATCTGACGGATATTTCTGGGATACACGGCGTTGAGGATGGCATGTTTCGCTTCCGGTGTAAAAATCACGTGGTAGCGAATGTGTCTGGCTTCCCAAACGGCGTTTTCATACCGCATGACAAAATGGCGGAAGAGATTTTCTTTTTCCGCCAGAGAACGCTCCCGCAAAGCAGGCAGGTGCATTTCGTACTGGGCAAGTCTTTGGTACAGTTCCGGCAGGAACACTTCGTGGAGGTTTTTGGTGGAAGCGGCAATGACAATGACGTTGATGTCGATTTCCTTTGTGTCACCAATACGGCGGATTTTGCCGGACTCAATGGCTTTT
>ERZ506621.140-NODE-140-length-12322-cov-3.4905_pt1 | contig 12322 bp, 14 predicted proteins | sample MGYA00512402_ERZ506621 | MGnify/ENA metagenome assembly ERZ506621 | reverse complement strand
CCCAGGAGATTTATGACAAGCTGGTGGCGCTGAATCTGGTCAGTGAAACAGGGCTGGAAGGCAGTTTGATGCCTATGCTGGGCAGTCTGGTCATTACTGGTATGCTCTTTGCGGCGCTGTATCTGTTTTTCCGATGGGGCAAGGGGAATATTCTCCTGAAGCCCAATGAAATACGCATGTTATTCACCATCTACATGATGATGGTGCTGCTCATACGGATATTGGCGAACCTGACAGTGTTCACCATTATCCCTGTAGGGCTGTTCGCTATGCTGGTGAGCCTGTTGGTAGGCAGACGGATGGCGTTGTGGCTCAATGCTTTGTTCTGCATCATTGGGTGCTTTATATTCAACGGGGATGTGCAGTTTTTGATGTACGCCCTCATCAGCGGTACTTTTGCCGCCCTTATCATTCAGAAAACAGACAAGCGTTCCCATCTGATTCCGGCGGCGCTGGGCATGGCGGCAGTGGATTTTGTGACCACCATTTCTCTGGGATTTTTCTTCGGGGAAGGGTATTCTGCGGAACTGCTGACCCAAAGCGGCATTGGCGCGGTAACAGGGCTGCTGTCTATGATTGTGGCTGTGGGCAGCCTGCCTTTCTGGGAAAATATGTTTGAGGCAAACACACCCCTGCGACTCATGGAACTGACCAATCCCAATAATGAACTGCTGCGGAAGCTCATGATTGAGGCACCGGGGACATATCACCATAGTTTGATTGTTGCAAATCTGGCGGAAACAGCCGTTTATGACATTGGCGGCAATACGGCGCTGGCGAGAGCCGGAGCTTATTATCACGACGTGGGAAAACTGCGGTATCCACAGTTTTTCGCGGAAAATCAGTCTGGGCATAACCCCCATGACGAACTGCCGCCGGAAAAAAGTGCGAAAATCATTACAGGACACACCAAAGGCGGGCTGGAACTGGCAGAAAGGTATAAACTGCCGCCGGTGGTACGGGATATGATTGTGGAGCACCACGGCAATTCTCTGGTGAAGTTTTTCTACTTCAAGGCATTGAAGCTTTACGGCGCAGAGAATGTGAACGAAGCGGATTACCGCTATCAGGGACGCATCCCTTCCAGTCGGGAGTCGGCAGTGGTGATGCTGGCGGATACGGTGGAAGCGGCGGTGCGCTCCATGCTGGGAAATGGCAAGACCATGGAAGAAGCAGAAGCGGCTGTGAAAAACCTCATGAAAGACAAACTGGACGATGGACAGCTCAACAACAGCGGTTTGACTCTGAATGAGCTGGAAACCATTCGACTGGCTTTTCTGAAGGTGTTCCACGGCATGTATCACGAACGGGTTTCCTATCCGGAACAGAAGGAAATCCAGGAGGCTGCCAAGAAAAAGGCAGACACAGAACAGGAGGAAACAAACAGTGACAGTACTGATTGATATACGGACAGAGGGTTTCCCAGAAGAACTGGAAGCCGTTATGGAAAAAATCGCTCTGGACAGTCTGAAATACGAAGGCTTCCAGGAGGAATGCGAAATCAGCATTTCCATCGTGGATAACGAGGAAATCCATCAGATTAACAAACAATTTCGCGGCATCGACCGCCCTACGGATGTGCTGAGTTTTCCCCAGCTGACATTTGAAGAAGGGGAAATCATGGACAGAAACGAGAAAGGCGAAGTGGTGCTGGGGGATATCATCATTTCTCTGGAGCGGGCAAGAGAACAGGCGGAGGAATACGGTCATTCCCTGAAACGGGAAATTGCCTTCCTCACCGCCCACAGCATGCTCCATCTGCTGGGCTATGACCATATGGAGCCGGAAGAAGAAAAAGAAATGTTCGCCAAACAGAAAGAGATTCTGGAACTGGCGGGAATTCCCAGAGCATAAGGGAAAGGAAGTGTTTCCATGACAAATCAGGAACTCATCGCAAAGGCAAAAGAAGCAATGACAAAGGCCTATGCCCCTTACTCTCATTTCCAGGTGGGGGCGGCACTGCTGGCAAAGGACGGCAGAGTGTTTACAGGATGCAATGTGGAAAACGCCACTTATGGAGCGACCATCTGCGCAGAGCGGACAGCGGTGACAAAAGCTGTTTCCGAAGGCGTACGGGAATTTGAGAAAATCGCCATTGTGGCAAGCAGCGGTGATTACGCTGCCCCCTGCGGCATTTGCAGACAGGTACTTTTTGAGTTCATGCCGGAAGGAAAAGTGGTTCTTTGGAGCGAATTAGAAGGAGAGAAAGAATTTGTCCTGACGGAACTGCTGCCTTTTGGTTTCCGTGGGGAGGATATCAAGTAAGAGCCTGAGGAAAAGGGGGATTTCTCATGGAAGTGAAAGATTTGAAAGTATCCATTGCACCACAGGAGGTGCTGGAACTGGTGTGGCAAAAGGTAAGCGATGCCATTTCCGCAGAGTTTCTGGATAAATATATTCAGGAAACAGAACACGGCGTGGCAGCCATGGGATTATTTGAAAAATATTACATGCGTTCCAGCAATCGGGCGACACTGACGGTTCTTGCTACGGATTTTGATGGGGTGACCCGTGTGCATCTGGCGGCAGGCGGCGGTGGACAAGGTGCTATTTTCCGTTTTGACTGGGGCGCAGGAGAAGATTTTGTGGAACTGGCGGAAAATGCTTTGCGTCAGTATATGTTGGAGTGATGGTTTATGGAAAAAAGCTGGGAAATTTTAGAGGGTGCCTGCTATAACTGCAAAAAGTGCCGCTTAGGTGAAATGCGGACAAACGTGGTCATTGGCAAAGGTAACCGTAGTGCGGATATTATGTTCATTGGGGAGGGCCCTGGTCAGCAGGAAGATTTGACGGGGATTCCCTTTGTGGGCCCCGCGGGACAGCTGCTGGATAAAATGCTGGCGGCGGTGAATCTTTCTCTGGAGGATGTATATGTGGCGAATATCGTCAAATGCAGACCGCCCGGAAACAGAGATCCCCATGATGACGAAAAAGAAGCGTGTTTGAATTATCTCAGATACCAGCTTGCCATGATTCACCCGAAGATCATCGTTTGTCTGGGCAGAATCGCGGCCACAACCATCATTTCTCCTGATTTTAAAATCACAAGACAGCGGGGGCAGTGGATTGAGCGAAAAGGCTATCACATCATCGCCACTTACCACCCTTCCGCATTATTACGGGATGAAACGAAAAAACGACCGGCTTGGGAAGATATGCAGGCCATTCGGAAAAAATATGATGAATTGAAAGAACAAGGAGTGTAAACAATGGAAGCAAAAGGCATTGAAGCATTGAAAGCAAGATTTGCAGGCATCGAAGTACAGGCAAATCCCAAAACCATGGATGAAATCGTGGAATACATCGAAACAAAATGGCAGGGTCAGCGGGTGAAAATCAAAGAAAGTGAATACATCATCCACTACAAAAACGCTCTGGAATTCATGAAACGTTTAGGCAAACCCATTGAAGGCGTACAGGAAGAAATCCGCCGGTATATGCTGCCCAACCGCATCGGCATTGTGCTGGGCATGAAATCCGAATATATCACTGTTGAGGACGGTATGAAATATTATCAGGCGCTGACCGTGCTGAAAGGCCTGACACAGGAAGACATCGACACCAAAAACGACAGATGGCTCCAGTACATGATGATGCTGGAAATGCAGGCAGAATGGGACGCGAGAGAAGCGGCGGCAAAGGCTGCGGAAGAAGCGGAAAAAGCAGAACAGGCGTAAGGAGGCAGCTATGGGAAAATTTTATTCTGGATTTGTATCTCTCATCGGCAGACCAAACGTAGGGAAATCTACACTGATGAACTGTCTCATCGGGGAAAAGATTGCCATTACGTCCAACAAGCCCCAGACCACAAGAAATAAAATCACAAGTATTTTGACAAAAGATGATTTCCAGTGTGTATTTTTGGACACACCCGGTATCCATAAACCCAAACACAAACTGGGGGAATTTATGGTGCGCTCCGCAGAAAACACATTCAAGGAAGTGGATCTGGTACTGTTTTTGGTGGAACCCACAGACAAGGTACTGGAAGCGGATCAGTATGTGCTGGAAAAACTGGGCAATGTAAAAACACCTGTGGTGCTGGTTATCAACAAGATTGATACAGTGCCCGATAAGGAAAAACTGCTGGCGATTATTGACGCTTACCGGAAACTGTACCCCTTCAAAGAAGTGGTGCCCATTTCCGCCGCAACAGGCAGCAACACAGAAACACTGCTTTCTGTTATTCGGAAATTCCTGCCGGAAGGCCCTCAGTATTTCCCTGCGGAAATGGTGACAGACCAGCCGGAACGTCAGATTGCGTCTGAAATCATCCGTGAAAAAGCACTGTATCTGCTGCAGGATGAAATCCCTCACGGTATCGCTGTGGAAATCATGTCCATGAAGAAACGTCCTGACCAGAACATGGTAGACGTACAGGCGTTGATTTACTGCGAAAAAGATTCCCACAAGGGCATCATTATCGGCAAACACGGCAGTATGCTGAAAAAAATCGGTACCTATGCCCGTCAGGATATGGAACGTCTTCTGGGCTCTCCTATTTTCCTGCAGATTTGGGTAAAGGTGAAGAAAGACTGGCGGGACAGCGATTTCCTGCTGAAAAATTTCGGTTACGACAAGAAAAATATTTAAAAATTTCGCTGGAAGAACTGGCAGGATTTGTGCCGTATGGTTTTGGTTCTCTTTCATATTCTAAAAACGGAAAGGGACGATGGATATGGACAAAAAACAGACGGCATTATGGCAGCGGTTCACACAGACAGGGCAGGTCAGCGATTATCTGCGGTATCACGAAAGCACCAGACGGGAGCAGGAAAATGGACGCAGACGCATCGAAAATAGCTCGAAATATAAAGAATTTTATTGACATAGCGGAGGAAGCCCATGGCTTTCTCCGTTGGTTTTATGGATAAGGGAGTCTGAGCCATGAGCGTAGGGAAAATCAGAGGCATCGTCATAGGGGAAGCCCAGCGGGGCGAAAGCAGCAAGCAGATCACCGTTCTTGCCAAAGGGGTGGGGAAGGTCCGTCTGTCTGCCAGAGGGGCCAAAAATGCCAAAAGTCATCTGCTGGCAGGGACACAGCTTTTTGCCTACTGTGATTTTACCATCTACGAGGGGCGAGGTTTCTGGTCGGTGACACAGATTGATTTGATTGAAAGTTTTTACGGTCTGCGGAATGATGTGGCGGTGCTTTCGCAGGCAGTGTATCTGGCGGAACTGGTGGAGAAAACCTGTCCTGAAGGCATGGAACAGGACGAAATCATGCAGCTCTTTCTCTTTACCTTACAGGGTATGGCGAAGGGACATCTGGAGCCGAAACTGGCGGGACGTATCTTTGAAATCAAGTATTTGCAGCTGTCCGGTCTGCTGGCGTCGGCGGAGTGTATGGTATGCGAGGAAACGCCGGCGCAGCTATATTTTGACGGGGAAGGATTCACCTGTCAGAAGCATAAAAGACCCGGAGCGAAGCCTCTTTTGCCGGCGGTGGGAGCGGCTCTTGCGCATGTGCTGGAAAACGAGGGGAAACAGATCTTTGGATTCCGCCTTTCGCCGGAGGCTCTGGAGCAATTGGACAAGGTCATGCGGCAGTATTTGCAGATGCATGTGGGACTGGATCTGAAAAGCAGACGTTTTGCTGCGGATATGACGTTTTAATGCTGGAAAAAACAGGAAAAATAACTAAGTTTTTTATAAGAAATCACATTTTGTTGAAAAATGAATACATATATGATATGATGGGAACAACTTTCTTGTGATATTTCGCCAGAAAGGGATAAAAATCATTGGCTGATTAATAAAAAGGGGGAATCAGTATGGCATATTGTAAAAATTGTGGTGCGGAAATTGACGATAAGGCAGTCATTTGCCCGAAATGCGGGGTATCCCAGCAGACGGTGGTTGACAGCGGCAGTTTCGGTTGGGGCGTACTTGGTTTTTGTTTGCCAATCGTAGGTTTAATTCTGTTTCTGGTATGGAAGGACACAAAACCCAATACAGCGAAAAAGGCTGGTATTGGTGCGTTGATTTCCGTGATCCTTGGTGTGATTTATTATATCCTGGTATTTGCCATCGGCATTGGCGCAGCAATGATGTGATGAGGAGAAAGAGATTGTGTTGAAGTGGCTGGAGAAATGGCTGCCGCGCATCTTTGGCTGTCATTGCAGGGCTGACCGCTCGTTCTTCTTTCATGGAAAGCAATTCCCCATCTGTGCCCGCTGTATGGGTGAGATGATTGGTATTCTGGCGGGGATTCCCGGATTTTTTCTGATGCCTGCACCGCCGGTGTGGGTGTTGGCGCTGCTTCTGCTGCCCCTTGTGGCTGACGGATGCATCCAGCGGATGACTGCCTATGAGAGCACCAATGGACGGCGGCTGGTGACGGGGATATTGTTTGGCTATGGCATCATGATGCTGTTTCTGCTTTCCACGGCAGCGACACTGCGTATGGGCTACCGTGTGGGGAGCATGTGGAACGGATAAAAATTTTGCTTTCGGAGCAGGAGGTTTTCTTTTGTGACGGAAGCAATTTTTTTTGCGTTGTTTTATGACGGACATTTGTTTTTGAAAAAAATCAAATAACCCCTTGACATTCTCTCTCAAACGTGTTAGATTGATACAAAATTAAATAGCTGTGATGAACAAGAGGAGTATTTGCGGCGGACTTTCAGAGAGCCGGCGGTTGGTGGAAGATCGGCAGGACAAAGCGGAGAATGGCACTTGGGAGCAGCATTTTTTCACAAGAGTGGGTTTGCATAAACCAATGCAAATCAATGAGGGTGGAACCGCGGAAGAGTATATGCCTTTCGTCCCTTGCTTTACGGCGAGGGATGAAAAGGCTTTTTTTATTCCTCGAAAAAAAGTTTCTAATTGGAATTTTTGAAGGAGGTTTTTCAAATGGTAGAAAAGACAATGGAAAAAATCGTAGCGTTGGCAAAAAACAGAGGTTTTGTATATCCCGGCTCTGAAATTTACGGTGGTCTGGCAAACACATGGGATTACGGCCCCATCGGTGTGGAACTGAAAAACAACGTAAAGAAAGCTTGGTGGAAAAAATTCATTCAGGAAAGCCCTTACAACGTAGGTGTTGACTGCGCGATCCTCATGAACCCTCAGACATGGGTAGCTTCCGGTCACGTTGGCGGCTTCAGCGATCCTCTGATGGACTGTAAGGAATGTAAAGAAAGATTCCGTGCTGACAAACTGATTGAAGACCACATGAAAACACACAACATGCCCGAAGAAGTTGTTGACGGCTGGAGCAACGAACAGATGAAAGCTTTCGTTGACGAACACCAGGTAGCTTGCCCTTCCTGCGGCGCCCACAACTTTACAGATATCCGTCAGTTTAACCTGATGTTCAAAACATTCCAGGGTGTTACAGAAGATGCCAAAAACGTGGTTTACCTGCGTCCCGAAACAGCTCAGGGTATTTTCGTAAACTTCAAAAACGTACAGAGAACAAGCAGAAAGAAACTGCCTTTCGGTATCGGTCAGATCGGTAAATCCTTCCGTAACGAAATCACACCCGGTAACTTCACATTCAGAACAAGAGAATTCGAACAGATGGAACTGGAATTCTTCTGTGAACCCGGCAAAGATATGGATTGGTTCCACTACTGGAGAAACTTCTGCAGACAGTGGCTGCTGGATCTGAACATGTCCGAAGACAGCATCAGACTGCGTGACCACTCTCCTGAAGAACTGTCTCACTACAGCAAAGGCACAACAGACATTGAATTCCTGTTCCCCTTCGGCTGGGGCGAACTGTGGGGCATTGCAGACAGAACAGACTACGACCTGAAATGCCATCAGGAAACAAGCGGTCAGGATATGACATACTACGATCAGGAAAAGAACGAAAAATATATCCCTTACTGCATCGAACCTTCCCTGGGCGCAGACAGAATGACACTGGCATTCCTGTGCGAAGCTTACGACGAAGAAGAAGTGGGTGAAAACGATGTAAGAACTGTTCTGCATTTCCATCCCGCAATTGCTCCCGTAAAAGCAGCGGTACTGCCTCTGTCCAAGAAACTGGGTGATAAAGCCATCGAAGTTTACAACATGCTGTCCAAAGAATTCCACTGTGAATATGACGAAACCGGCTCCATCGGTAAACGTTACAGAAGACAGGATGAAATCGGTACACCTTTCTGCATCACTTACGACTTTGAATCCGAAGAAGATCAGAGCGTAACCGTTCGTGACAGAGATACTATGGAACAGGTAAGAATGCCTATCGCAGACCTGATTCCTTACCTGAAAGAAAAAATGGAATTCTAATCTTCCATAAAAATCGGCAATATTTGAAAATCGGCAATCAAAAAGCACGAAATCTCTCTATATAATAGAAGGTTTCGTGCTTTCTTTGTTTTTTGAAATCAGTCCAGAAAATGGTTCAGAAGTCCGTAGCACAGAAGCAGGAGGGCACAAACGAGGAGGGGAATGAAGAATGGAATTTCCCAAGCGGGTTTTTTCAGGAAAAACAGTAGTATAAAACCAACAAACAGCCATAGAAAATGCATGTTTTTGATGAGAGCGTTTTGTTTTTCCGTAGGGGTGAAAGCGTTTTTGCAGATATTCTCCACGAGGGCGTAAGCAAAGGTAATGAGGACTATGAGAAAAATCAGTTTTCCCAACGTGAGTGTCAAAAAGGGTGTGTGTGACAGCAGCACACCAATTAGTTCCGGCAGGAACAGAACAGCCATTCCCACGCAGAGAACCAGGGACATATCACGGATGGTACAGAGCGTTTGCGTGCGGCGGTTATTCTGAGGAAGTTCCTGTAAAATAGTGTCACAAAAGACTTTATAATCCATGCCGATGATTTCGGCAGGAGAGGCACCTCTTGCCTGACCTGCCAGAAACATATCCGTAATGTCCTGACGCACCTGTTCCTGGAGAGAAAAAGGCAGACGGGAGGCTCTCAGATAGACCACCATATCCGTGAGAACGGACTGAAAATCGGGAGAAAGCAGGGTTTCCCGCTGATTATTTTGTTCCAGAAGCGCTTTGGTTTCCTGACGCATGAAAATCTCCTCCAATCTGTTTAGATAAACGGGCAATGGACTGGGACAGCTGAGCGAAATTCTGGAAAAAGGTATACATTTCCCTTTTGCCCGCTTCTGTGATCTGATAATATTTTCGTTTTGGTCCGATTTCCGACTGACGATAAGCGGCGGTGATATACTGCTGTTTTTCAAGCCGCAGCAGCAAAGGATATATGGTACCCTCGGCAATTTCGCCGAAGCCATACTGCTGGAGTTGTCTGGAAATTTCGTAGCCATAAGTTTCCTGCTGGCTGATGATTGCCAGGATACATCCTTCCAGGATGCCTTTGCGCATTTGAGAAGGGAACATGAAAACACCACCTATCTTGCAATACAAAGTAGTTATGAATATTGTAGTACCTGAGAGGAAATCTGTCAATCAAAAAGCTGCCGCGGTAAGGAAAGGGGGATGTCCGGGGAAAAGTGCAGATGGAGGAAAAAAGAAATGCTGTTTTTTTCTTTTAGTGGTTTTGGACAAAACGCATGGAATTTTTTGTGCATTTCATTGAAAAACATACATTGTATACATAGCCCCGCGGCAAAATACGTCAAAAACAATTCAAAAAAATCAAAAAAATCGGCTTGCGTTCCATGGCGTTTTGGTATAATCTTAGTATAGGGAAAATTCTGCAAAAGAAAAAGCATGGCAAACTGCATCAACACTTGCCCTGAAGAAGAAATTACGTCTGTTTCTTATTGGGAAGAAAAAGGGAAGGCGAGGCGGCTTGCAAAGTTTTTTACAAGATGCGCCGGTTGATAGGACGGCGGATTTTGATTTTTGTATGTATCCCAAATCATCTTTATCATTATAAAGTGTTTACAGGAGGTAAAAAGTATGAGCAAAAAGTATGTTTACATGTTCAGCGAAGGTAATGCTTCCATGCGTAACCTGCTGGGCGGTAAAGGCGCAAACCTGGCAGAAATGACAATCCTGGGTCTGCCGATCCCCCAGGGTTTCACAATCACAACTGAAGCCTGCACAGAGTACAACGAAGGCGGCAAAAAGCTGACTGACGAAATGATCGCACAGATCGAAGTAGCTCTGGGCAAACTGGAAGAAATCGCAGGCAAAAAACTGGGCGATCCCGAAAATCCCCTGCTGGTTTCCGTTCGTTCCGGCGCAAGAGCATCCATGCCCGGTATGATGGACACAGTCCTGAACCTGGGTCTGAACGATGTTTCCGTAGAAGGTCTGGCAAGAAAAACTGGCAACCCCAGATTTGCTTATGACTCTTACAGAAGATTTATCATGATGTTTGCTGACGTTGTTATCGGCGTTTCCAAATCCAAATTCGAAAGAAAACTGGATGAATACAAAGAACAGGTTGGCGCAAAATACGACACAGATCTGACTGCTGAAGACCTGAAAAAAGTTGTAGATATGTTCAAACAGATCTATCTGGATGACCAGGGCAAAGAATTCCCTCAGGATCCTAAGGAACAGCTGTTTGAAGCTGCTATGGCTGTATTCCGCAGCTGGGATAACCCTCGTGCATTCGTTTACAGAAGAATGAACGACATCCCTTACAGCTGGGGTACTGCAGTTAACGTACAGATGATGGTATTCGGTAACATGGGTGATACATCCGGTACAGGTGTTGCTTTCACAAGAAACGCAGCAACTGGTGAAAAAGCTATGCTGGGTGAATACCTGGTTAACGCACAGGGTGAAGACGTTGTAGCCGGCGTTCGTACTCCTAAGCCCATCGCGAAACTGGCAGAAGATATGCCTGAAGTATATGCACAGTTTATGGAAATCGCTAATAAACTGGAAAACCACTACAAAGACATGCAGGATATGGAATTCACAGTTGAAGAAGGCAAACTGTACTTCCTGCAGACAAGAAATGGTAAGAGAACAGCAAATGCTGCTCTGCGTATCGCAGTAGAAATGGTAGACGAAGGTCTGCTGACAAAAGAAGAAGCTCTGATGAAAGTTGATCCTAAACAGCTGGATCAGATCCTGCACCCTGCTTTCGACCAGAAAGCACTGAAAGCAGCTACTCCTATCGGCAAAGGTCTGCCTGCATCTCCCGGCGCTGCTGCTGGTAAAGTTTGCTTCACAGCAGAAGACGCAAAAGCTCAGGCTGAAGCTGGCGACAGAGTTATCCTGGTTCGTCTGGAAACATCTCCTGAAGACATCGAAGGTATGGCAGCTGCACAGGGTATCCTGACAGTTCGTGGCGGTATGACATCTCACGCAGCCGTTGTTGCGCGTGGTATGGGTACATGCTGCGTATCCGGTTGTGAAGAAATCAAAATGAACGAAGAAGCTAAAACATTCACACTGGGTGGCAAAACATTCAAAGAAGGCGACTACATCTCCCTGGATGGTTCCACAGGTAACATCTATGGCGAAGATATCCCTACAGTTGACCCTGAAATCAGCGGCAACTTCGCAAAATTCATGGCTTGGGCTGACGAAAAGAGAGTGCTGAAAGTAAGAACAAACGCTGATACACCTCATGACGCTCAGACAGCTATCGACTTCGGCGCAGAAGGTATCGGTCTGACAAGAACAGAGCACATGTTCTTCGAAGGCGACAGAATCATGAAATTCAGAAAAATGATCCTGGCTGAAACAGTAGAAGAAAGAAAAGCAGCTCTGGCTGGTATCGAACCTTTCCAGAAAGAAGACTTCAAAGGCATCTACAAAGCAATGGGCGAAAGACCTGTTACAATCCGTCTGCTGGATCCCCCTCTGCATGAATTCATGCCTAACACAGATGAAGAATTCGAAGTTCTGGCAAAAGAAACAGGCAAAACAGTTGAAGAACTGAAAATCAAAGCAAAAGGCCTGCACGAACTGAACCCTATGATGGGTCACAGAGGCTGCCGTCTGGCTGTAAGCTATCCTGAAATCGCAGAAATGCAGACAAAAGCGATTATCGAAGCTGCTGTTGAAGTTTCTGTAGAAGAAGGTATCGAAATCGTACCCGAAATCATGATTCCTCTGGTTGGCGAAATCAAGGAACTGAAATACGTGAAAAACGTTGTTGTAGAAACAGCAGAAAAAGTAATGGAAGAAAAAGGCAAAAAACTGAAATATCTGGTAGGTACCATGATCGAAATCCCCAGAGCTGCTCTGACAGCTGACCAGATCGCTACAGAAGCTGAATTCTTCTCCTTCGGTACAAACGACCTGACACAGATGACATATGGTCTGTCCCGTGACGACGCTGGTAAGATTCTGGCTGACTACATCGACAAAAACATCTATGAATGCGACCCTACAGCTAGACTGGACAGAACAGGCGTTGGCCAGCTGATGCAGATTGCTGTAGAAAAAGCAAAACCAGATCGGAAGAGCA
>ERZ506621.132-NODE-132-length-12818-cov-3.91891_pt1 | contig 12818 bp, 10 predicted proteins | sample MGYA00512402_ERZ506621 | MGnify/ENA metagenome assembly ERZ506621 | reverse complement strand
CGAGCTTTCAGGATCTTCCCCGTTCCGACCGCCGCGCCGATACGGGCAGGAGCGGCGCCGAAAACGGCAAACCGGATGATTTCCTCCGCCCCGATTTCACCCGCGGCGGGCAGAGCGGCGCTTCCGACGGGAATGCTGCGCGCGGCAGCACGTTCGGAGTTTCGCAAAGCAGCGCGAAAAACGATGCGCCCGCGCCTTCGAGCTATCACGGCGCCTTCTCTCAGCAGGCGGAAAACCAACCCCGCACGCCGCTCCCGCGCAAGATCGTGGAGCAGCGCCCCGAACGCCGCGACGGCTACACCTTCCGCGCGGAAGACCTCAACTATCCCCGCGTGCCCGCGTATAAGTCGCCCGAGACGCCGCCCGAGGACATCGGCCGCGACGCCTACGCCAACGACGTGGACGACACGGAATTTTCCTCCGCGCCCAGCGTGGACGACATCGCCCCCGCAGTGCCCGAAAAGCCGCAGGATATCCGCCGTGCGGCGCGCGAACCCGAGCCCGAACCCGTCAAATCGGACGGCTTCCTCACGGCGCGCGATGTGACGCCCGAGGACGCGAACCCCTTCGATACGCCGTCGGCGCAGGAAGACGGACTTTCTTCGCGCGGCAGGGAACCTGGCAGGGGTGAGCGCTCGTTCAATACGTCTTCCGGGCCTGAGCCCCCCGTCCGCACGCCCGATCGCGGGAAAAAGGACGCGCCCGCAGAGGACGAGTACGATCCCCGTGCGAGCGAACGCGGATTCAGGAGCCTCTTTTCCTCGAGCCGCGGGCCCGACCGCGTGCAGCTCAAAGACGACGGCACCGACTATGTGGGCGACAGCTTCTCCCGCAACGAACGGGGAGCGGGCCTTTCGGACGACCCCCCCGCAAGAAGGGCGGGCTTCGGCAGCGACCTTTCCGCCGCGCGAGAGACGGACTTCGGCGAGTTTTCCGACGGACGGAGAGGCGTTCCCGAACAACAGCCGCCCGTTTCCGGCCGCAGCCCCCTTCCCGAACCGCCCGTTTCCGGCCGCGGTACTTTACCCGAACCGCCCGAGCCTTCCGCGCCCGCGTTCGGGAGCCGTTCCGCCTCTCCCTTCGAAGAGCAGCCTTCGCCCTTTGCGGAAGACAGCCGCGCCGTGCGCGGGCTGCGCCAAGAGCGCACTTCCGCCTCCGACCTCTTTGACGACGATCTTCTCCCCGAAGAGGACGTGCCCTCCCTGCCCCGTGCAAGGGAGAGCGCAAGGGAAAATACGAGAGAGCGCGGCCTCGGTGGGGGAGGGGAAAGCATCCCCGAACTTCCCGCGCCGCCCGCGCCCAAGCCCAAAAAACATGTGTATAAGCGCTACCGCCGCCCGTCGCTCGATCTTTTCCAGACGTACGACGACGCGGTGAGCGTCTCCCCCGAGGAGATCGAATACAACTCTTCCGTCATCATGGAAACGCTCGCGGGCTTCAGAGTGGATGCCGAGGTCGTCAAAGTGACGTCGGGTCCCGCCGTCACGCGGTACGATATCGATATCCCCCGCAACATCTCGGTGCGTTCCGTGATCCGCCACGACGAAGAGATCGCCATGCGCCTGCATGCGCGCGACGGCGTGAATATGTATTCCAATTCGGAGGTGGGCGCCATCTCCATCGAAGTGCCCAATAAGCACCGCGCGATGGTGGGCATCCGCTCCATCATGACCTCGCCCGACTACCGCAACGACGATCCGTCCAAGCTGATGTTCGTCATCGGCAAGGACGTCGAGGGCCGCGCCGTCTGCGGCGACGTCGTCAAAATGACGCACATCCTCGTCGCGGGCGCCACTAACTCGGGTAAGAGCGTGTGCCTCAACGCGCTGCTCGTCAGCCTCATTTGCAAGTATTCGCCCGAAGATCTCAGGATCATCCTCATCGACCCCAAGAAGATCGAATTTACGCCTTACGACGGCCTGCCGCATCTCATGATCAACGAGATCATCACCGATACGCAGAAGGCCATCATGTCGCTCAACTGGGCGATCAAGGAGATGGAGCGCCGCTACGAGCTCTTCGAGCAGAAGACGCGCTCGGGCACGGCGGTGCGCAACATCAACGAATATAACGCGAATCTTTCGGAAGACGAGGAAAAACTTCCCAAGATCGTCATCGTCGTCGATGAGCTTGCCGATCTCATGTCCGTTGCCAAGAAGGACATTGAAGAGCGCATCCAGCGTCTGACGCAGAAGGCGCGCGCGGCGGGCATCCACCTCGTCATCGCCACCCAGCGCCCTTCGGTCGACGTCATCACGGGCGTCATCAAGGGCAACCTTCCCACGCGAATGGCGTTCCGCGTCATCCAGGAAGTGGACTCGCGCACCATCCTCGACGAATCGGGCGCGGAAAAGCTGCTCGGCAACGGCGATATGCTCTATAAGACGGGCGGCATGTTCAACTGCCTGCGCGTGCAGGGCGCATTTTTGAGCTCTGCCGAAGTCGCGGCGGTCGTCGCGAACATCAAAGAAAACAACGAAGCTTACTTCGATCCCGAAGTTTCCGACTACATCAACCGCACCGCGCCCGAGGAGGGCGGCGATGACGACGATGCGGACGGCGACGGCGGCACGGTGGGGCCCGAGTACATCAAGGCGCTCGCCATCGTGGTGAAGCTCGGTTCCGCGTCCATCTCGCTCATCCAGCGCAAGTGCGCCGTGGGCTACAACCACGCGGGCAAGATCATCGAATGGATGGAGCTCATGGGCTACATCTCTCCCTTCGACGGCAAGGCGAAGGCGCGCACCGTGCTGCTCACCAAGGAAGAATTTGAGAGCAAGTACGGAGATCTCGGCTGACTTTCATGCAAACACAGATGCTCAACAAAACATTCGCGCTCATTTCGCTCGGGTGCGACAAGAACCGCGTGGACGGCGAACGGCTTTTGGGCGAGATCGCCTCTCACGGCTGCCCGATCACGACCGACCTTTACAAGGCGCAGGTGCTCATCGTCAATACCTGCGCGTTCCTCACGGCGGCGCGCGAGGAGGCGATTTTATCCGTCCTCGAAGGCAGCCGCCTCAAAGAGGAGGGGAAGCTTGAAAAGCTCGTCGTCACGGGGTGCCTGCCGCAGGGATATGAGGAGGAAGTCTTCCCCGCCCTGACGGAAGCGGACGTCTTTCTTGGCACGGCGGATGCAAAGGAGCTCTTCCCCGCCCTCGAACGCGCCTATGCGGGCGAACGGGTGAGCGCCGTGGGACCCGCCTCCCGTCTTCCCGCAGAACAAGGGAAACTTCTGCCGCGCGTCCTTTCGACGCCCGATCACTACAAATACCTGAAAATTTCCGAAGGCTGTTCCAACCACTGCACCTATTGCCTCATCCCCTCCATCCGCGGGAAGTATCTCTCCTACCCGATGGAGTCGCTCCTCGAAGAGGCGAAGGGGATGGGGGAGACGGAAGAGCTCATCCTCGTCGCGCAGGACATCACCCGCTACGGCGAAGACGGGGGCGAAAATCAGCTCGTGCTCCTTCTGAAGGCGCTTGCCGCACTCGAAAACATCCGCCACATCCGCCTTCTCTATTGCTATCCAGAAAAGATCGGGGAAGAACTCATCGCTCTCATCCGGGATGAGCCGAAAATTTTGAAGTACCTCGATATCCCCTTGCAGCATTCGGAAGACCGCGTCTTAAAGCTCATGGGCCGCCGCGGAACGAGGGCGGAGTACCTCAACCTGTTCGCACGGCTTCGTGAGGAGATCCCGGGGATCGCCCTCCGCACCACCTTCATTTCGGGCTTCCCCACCGAGACGGAGGAAGAGCATCGGGCGCTCCTCGCCTTTCTGAAGGAAGCGAAGTTCATGAACTGCGGCTGTTTTGCCTACTCGCGCGAGCCCAACACGCCCGCCTACAAGCTCAAAGGGCAGGTGCATCACGCCACCAAGCAGCGGCGGGTGAAGGAATTTTACGCCGCGCAGAAGGAGATCGCCCGCGCCAACATGCAGGCGTTCGTCGGCAAGAAGCTGAACGTTCTCTGCGACGGCATCGACATGGAGCGCTCCTGCTTTGTGGGAAGGGCGTACTTCCAGGCGCCCGACATCGACGGCGTCGTCTACTTCACGGCGAGCGAGGCGAAGGAAGGGCAGATCTATCCCGTTCGCATCGACCGTGCGGAGGAGTACGACCTCTTCGGCCATGTTGAATAATTTTGCTGCCGCAGGGCGAAAATAAGAAACTTTTCTCTTCATAAGAAGGTCTGAAAATGAATTTACCCAACAAGATCACGCTGGCGCGCATCTTCATGATCCCGCTCTTTGTCGTCATCTTTTATCTTCCCGTCATCCCCTATAACTATCTGATCGCCGCCGTCGTCTTTGTGCTGGCGGCGCTCACCGACGCCCTCGACGGCCACATCGCGCGCTCGCGGGGCCTCGTCACCAATCTCGGCAAATTTCTCGATCCCATTGCGGATAAGGTGCTCGTTTCGACGGCGTTCATCCTGCTCCTCACAGAGCCCGCTGTCTTTTCCGCGCCCTTCCTCCTCTTCAACGGGGCGATCTCTGCCGAGACCGCCATGCGCATCACGGCGGGGGTGTGCGTCGCCGTCATTTTGGCGCGCGAGCTCATCGTGAGCGGCTTCCGCATGGTGGCGGCAGAGCGCAAGCTCGTCATCGCGGCAGATAAGCTCGGCAAGATCAAGACGACCTGCCAGGATGTTTCCATCGCAGTCCTGCTTGCGAGCATGAGCTTCCTCGAAACGAAAGCAGGGCAGATCGCGGCGCTCATCGGCCTTGTCTTCTTCTTCCTCTGCACCTTCTTCACGGTGCTTTCGGGCGTCAATTATATCGTCAAAAACAAGCAAGTGCTCAAAGAGAGCGATTAAACCGGCGGGCAGCAAACGATGAAATACGCGGCGATCGTACTCAGAAATACGAACAGTCCCATCTCCACCGTGCGTTACGGGGAGGTCGTGGATGCCTTTTTGTCGGGCGGGGTGCCGCTCGACGAAGTCGCCGTGCTCTCTTATGCCGATAGAAACGCCATCACCGTGACGCTCACCCGCCTCGCTTCGGAGTGCGACGGCGTCTTCTTCATCTGCGACCGCGTGCTCATGCCCTTTGCAAAGGATGCAGTTTCGGGGCTCGCGGGGCGCAACTTTTCGGGCGAATGCCTGCTGGAGACGGAAAACACCCTCTTCGGCGTGCTGCCCGCTTCCCCCAACGGGTGCGCGCTCGTGAAAGAGGAGTGCATCCCCGCCGTCGATAAGCGCCGCGGCGTGACCTATTACAAGCTGGTGCTGCGCACGGTGGCGGCCCCCGCAGAGCGCGTCTTTTCCGCCATCGCCTCCGCACGGGAGGCGAGCCGCGACCGCGTCACCATCCATACGTCCGAAGAATTCGGCGCGGGGCGCATCGAGCTCGTGTACGATCAGGATACCCCCAAGACCTCCGTCGACGAAGCGGTGCGCATCCTTTCGACGGAGCTCAACGATTACGTCTATTCCCATGAGGACGAGAGCGTCGCCCATCGCCTCTTTACCGTCTTGAAGCTCCACCGCATGAAGCTTGCGACGGCGGAATCTTTCACGGGCGGCGGCGTGGGGCATGCCGTCGTGGAGATCCCGGGCGCCAGCAAGGTCTTTTACGAGGGCATCAACGCTTACAGCAACCAATCGAAGATGGCGCGGCTCGGCGTCACCGACTATACCTTGAAGAAGTTCGGCGCCGTCTCCAACGAGACCGCTTACGAGATGGCGGCGGGGCTCCTGAAAGAGGGGAAGTGCGATCTCGCCGTCGCGACGACAGGCATCGCGGGCCCCGATGCGGACGGCACCGATAAGCCCGTGGGGCTGTGCTATATCGCCGTCGGCACGATGGACAGAGTGCGCGTCTTCCGCTTCCTTCTGGACGGCGACAGGGAAGCCGTCACCAAACGGGCGACCAATCTGGCGCTCTTTCTCGCCTATAAAGAAGTCAACGGCTGAGCCTTCCGCTCTGCCGAAACGATAGGAAAATATCCCGGGATAAGGAGAAACAACATATGAACGAAGAAAAACGCAAGGCGCTGGACGCCGTCCTCACGCAGATCGAAAAGGCGTACGGCAAGGGCGCCATCATGAAGCTCGGCGACGAGGCGGGCAATACCGATATCGAAGTCATCCCCACGGGATGCCTTTCTCTGGATCTCGCCCTCGGCATCGGCGGGCTCCCCCGCGGCAGGATGATCGAGATCTACGGCCCCGAGTCTTCGGGTAAGACGACGGTCGCGCTGCACGCCGTCGCCGAAGCGCAGAAGCTGGGCGGCATCGCGGCGTTCATCGACGCGGAACACGCGCTCGACCCTGTCTATGCGAAGGCGCTGGGCGTCAATTTGGACGATCTCTACGTCTCCCAGCCCGATACGGGCGAGCAGGCGCTCGATATCGTCGATCATCTCGTGCGCTCCTCGGCGGTGGATATTATCGTCGTCGACTCGGTCGCGGCGCTCACCCCCAAGGCGGAGATCGAGGGCGATATGGGTGATTCCCACGTCGGTCTTCAGGCGCGCCTCATGAGCCAGGCGCTCCGCAAGCTCACCGCCATCGTCAACAAGAGCAAGACGTGCGTCGTCTTCATCAACCAGCTGCGCGAGAAGGTGGGCGTCATGTTCGGCAATCCCGAAGTCACCCCGGGCGGCAAGGCGCTCAAATTCTATGCCTCCATCCGCATCGACGTCCGCAAGACGGACATCCTGAAGGATACCGAAGGCGCCGCCGGCAACCGCACGCGCGCAAAGGTCGTCAAAAACAAGCTCGCGCCTCCCTTCCGTCAGGCGGAGTTCGATATCATGTACGGCGAGGGCATCTCGCAGGAGGGCTGCCTCATCGACCTCGGCGTGCAGTACGATATTTTGGGCAAGAGCGGCGCATGGTACAGCTACGAGGGCAGCAAGATCGCCAACGGCAAGGAAAAGATGCGTCAGTTCTTGAAGGACAACGCCGAACTTGCCAAAGAGATCGAAATGAAGATCCGCGCGGCAGCCAAAGGGAGCCCTGTGGAGACCGTCTCGGGCGAAGAGGAGCCTACGGTATGAAATACGGATTCGTGCGGGCGCGGGCGCTTTCCCCCGACTTGAAGCCCGGGGATCCCGCTTATAATGCAAAAAAACTCAAAGAGGGCATGGAGAAGGCGGCGGAAGAGGGCGTCGAACTTCTCGTCTTCCCCGAGCTCAGCGTCACAGGCTATACCTGCGGCGACCTGTTCGGGCAGAAGCTGCTCCTGAATGCGGCGGAGGAGGCCTTGAAGGGGCTTGTTTCCGCCTCCGAAGGCAAGCATATGCTCGTGTTCGCGGGCGTGCCCGTCGCGGTGGGGGCGGAGCTTTTCAACTGCGCCGCCGCCTTTGCGGAAGGCAAGCTTCTGGCGCTCATCCCCAAGAGCCATATCCCCAACTACCGCGAATTTTACGAACTGCGCCACTTTACGCCCGCCAAAGAGGGCGTCTTTGTGATCGGTTACGCGGGATTTTCCGTCCCTTTCGGGCGGGAGATCGTCTTATATCACGAAAAAATGCCCGCCTTTTCCGTCGCGGCGGAGATCTGCGAAGACCTTTGGGCGGCACATTCCCCTGCGGAAGGGCACGCCGCTGCGGGGGCGAACATCATCGTCAACCTCTCGGCGAGCAACGAAGCGGTGGGTAAGCTCGAATACAGGCGCCTGCTTGTCAAGGCGCAGTCGGGCAAGTGCGTTGCGGGCTACGTCTATGCCGACGCGGGGGAGGGGGAGTCCGTCTCCGACCTCATCTTCGCGGGGCACGATATGATCGCCGAAAACGGCAGCCTCCTTTCCGAGAGCGCACCCTTTCTGGGCGGCACGGCGACGGGGGAGATCGACGTCGAACTTTTAGAGCACGAGCGCCGCGCCATGAATACCTTCGCGGGGGGCGGGGAGGGCTATACGAAGGTTGCCTTCTCCTTCCCGCTTGCGGAAGGGAAGCTCACGCGCAAAGTCGACCCCACGCCCTTCGTCCCCGAAGGGAAGGAGCTCGACCGCCGCTGCGGGCTCATCCTCTCCATGCAGAGCAGCGCCCTTGCGCGCCGCTTACAGCACACGCACAGCAAGACGGCGGTCATCGGCATTTCGGGTGGGCTGGATTCGGCGCTCGCGCTTCTCGTCACCGTGCGCGCCTTCGACCTTTTGGGAAAACCCCGCGAAGACATCATCGCCGTCACCATGCCGGGCTTCGGCACCACCAACAAGACGCGCATGAGCGGGCTCTCCCTCATGCAGGCGACGGGCGTTACCATCCGCACCGTGCACATCGGCCCCGCCGTCAACCGCCACTTCAAGGACATCGAGCACGACCCCGAAGACAGGAACGTCACCTACGAGAACGCGCAGGCGCGCATGCGCACGCTCATTTTGATGGACATCGCCAACGATACGAACGGCATCGTCGTGGGTACGGGCGATCTCTCCGAGCTTGCCCTCGGCTGGTGCACCTACAACGGCGATCATATGAGCATGTACGCCGTCAATTGCTCGGTGCCAAAAACGCTTGTAAAGTCGCTCGTTGACTACGAGGGCAGGCGCGCGGGCGGAAGATTGGAAGCCGTTCTTCGCGGCATTCTGAATACGGAAATTTCCCCCGAACTGCTCCCGCCCGACGAAGAGGGCGGCATCGCGCAGAAGACGGAGGATATCGTCGGACCCTACGAACTGCACGATTTCTATCTTTACTCCTTCGTGCGGCGCGGCTTCTCGCCCGCCAAGACGCTCTGGCTCGCCGAGCAGGCGTTCGAAGGCAAATATGACCGTGAAACCCTGAAAAAGTGGCTCGTCAACTTCTATAAGCGCTTCTTTGCGCAGCAGTTCAAGCGCAACTGCGTGCCGGACGGCGTCAAGGTGGGCTCGGTGTCCCTCTCGCCCCGCGGCGATTGGCGCATGCCTTCCGATGCCTCCGCCGCGCTCTGGCTCAAAGAGGCGGAAGAACTGTAAGCAGCAAAAGGAGGGCTTTTCATGCGCTTTTCAAAAGACGATCTCCCCGCGGGCAGCAAAGTCTCCGTTGCCGTTGAGTTTTGCGCCTGGTATGAATTCAGGGCAGAGGATCTTCTCGAACTCTCTCTCGAATACGAAAAGATGAGCGGGATCTCGTTCGTGACGGACGGGCGGCTGGTGCTGTCGCGTGCGGCGGCGTGCGCTTCTGCCGAGGACGGAAAGCGCTGGCGGGAGATGTCGGACCCCTGGCTCGACGAGGGGGAGGATGAGTCCTTTTGGGGAAACGTCATGAAGGGCTGGTGCGATGTCGAACTGCTGCTCTTCCGCACGAAAGAGGGGGAGCGCTTCTTCGACTGCGGCACTCTTTTGACGGAGGACGCGGGCGAAGGCGGCGTCGGCGGGTTTTCCGCCGAGCTCAACGAAGCGGGCGATCTCGTCCTGCTGTTCGGCAAGTCCTCCCGTGAAGAGGAGCATGAGCCCAACGCCTACGGCCGCTACATCGAGGGCTTCGACGCCCGTTTCCCCGATTTTTCGGGAGAGATGCGCCTTGCCGTCGAATCTGTCTCCAACGAGTGGTATGCCACGGGGATGTCTTCCGTAAAGGACGGCGTCGCGATCACGGGGCGCCTCCTCAACAAGCGGTATCAGGGAGCGCGCGTCTCCTTTGCCTTCGGCGGCGTGACGGAACTTGTGTTTGAGATCCCGAAAAAGTGGGGCAAGGAGACGGAGCTCGTGGTCTGTCCTGACCGTGACGGAACTTATTATGTCCGTTTGGGCACGGAAGTACATTTTTCCTGCAAACGGATCGCACTTGCGGAATAAGCGAAAGGAGGCTCTTTTATGCGCTTTTCAAAAGACGATCTTCCCGCGGGCAGCGGGATAGAGCTCGTGCTGGAAAACTGCGACGTCTTTTGTTTTCCCGCCGAGGATGTTCTTGAGTTGCGCCTCAAAGCCGTCAAGTCGGAGAACGGCTTTCTCATCGAGGACGGCTGCCTCGTGCTGGCGGCGCGGGCGGCAGAGACGCTGAGCCTCGACGCGCTCCGCGTGCAAAAAGAGGGCGGCGAGCCCGCTGAGTACGATCGTTTCGATGCCCGCATGGCGCTCTGCTGTGATATCTGCACCCTGGAGATCTGCGGGGGAGGGGAGAAAAAGCTATTTTTTACGGGCTACGATCCCGTGGTCGATCTTTCCGAGATGCGGGAGATGGAATACTCCAACTGTCCGTCCTTTGAACGGGATGGGGAGGGGAATGTCTGCATCTGCTTCGGCATCTCGTCCAAGAACCCCAAGCGCACGGATAACGACTATTCGGGCTGCATCGAGGGCTTTTCGGAGCGCTTCCCCAAGCTCAAAAAAGTGCTGCGCGTGAAGGTGCAGTCCGTGCTGTGCAACGGCGCGGGCGATCTCCCGTTCAGCCCAGAAGGCGGACTGGCGGTCCTGACGCGTATCCGCAATAAACGCTACAAAGGAAGCCGTGCCGATCTTCTTTTTTATGAGGTGACGGACCTGAAATTCGCACTCTTCGACGGTTGGGGCAAGGATACCGAGATGACGCTTTCACCCATGCAGGATGGCCGCCTCTTCGTGCAGTTCGGCGGCGGATTGAATTTCTTCTGCACCCGCATCGCTCTTTGGCAAGAGCCGTGATTTTGAAAAATTGAAGAAATCCCCGCGGCGGAGCTTTTGCTCCGCCGCGGGGCGTTTTGTATGTCAGAAAGTTTTCAAAATCGATATGTATATTGGTTTATTTTGTTTGGCTGTGCAACAGCATTTCCGCTCTGCTTTTTATGATGGGGTATGCGTTCCATGTCGCATGACATCTGCTGCAGCTTTTGAATTTGGCTGCGGCAATATCGCTCAAATTGCAAGGATCTCCGTGACAGTCGAAAAATTCAATGATATCCCATGAGCCGGGTTCACTGTTCAAAGAAAGCATCCTGTGATGGAGCGCTGTCAAGAGGTCGCAGTCTGCAATCGTCTGCGTCGTAAGCTGCGCATCCATCATGTTATAGTGCAAGGATTGGATGGCGCTGTATGCTTTTTGAAAGATAGGGTATAAATCGAAATATTCCGGCTGCCGAAGGAGAAGGTCTATTTCGTTCGTTTTCCATTTCCGGTAATCGGAAAGCAAGCGATCCCGGTTCGCCAAAGGCTGAATGTACTGACAACCGATCTCACCGTGGATCCTTGATACAACAGTGCCGCCATGGATCGCGTAGTTCCGAAGATTGTATACGAATCCGTATTCCGGGCAGCTATCATATGATTGATGTGTTAGTTTCTTGAATAGACCATGTTTCTCTGCCCCTTCGTGGGTAGATTTTTTCTCCCAATGATTCAGAAGGATGGAAAATTCGGAAAGAAATGCTTTTGCCCGCTGCTCTATTCTGCGGTGGAGGAGCTGATATGGGGCGGAGATGAGCCGGCATGCTTCATAAAATTCCTCCAATACAGTTTTCGCGCAGTCGCCAAAGGCCAAATCTTCAAGAAGCTGTCCAAGCCTTTTTGCTGCCGCGCTTGCCGATTTAAGTTCTGTTACTTCGATGGTATCATATAATTTGATTTGATGAGAGTCGGTTTCATACATGATAAGTTTCATTTTGATGTTCCGGATCGAATTTTATACATTTATCTGTTTATTGCCGATTATACAATGGGACCGTATATTTTGTCAATCGTCGGCGTGGGAAAAGGTAGCCGATCGAGCTGAAGGGTGGGCGTGATTTCATTTGGGTCGAGTTGTTCAGCGCACCTATCTTTGAAATTCGACAAAAGAAGACAATATCTTCCAAAAAACGGGAAAATACGCGCCGCGATGCATGATATACTCGTGTCGGGAAAGGGGGAACAGGAGCGAACGAGAGCGAAAGATGAAAAAGGAAGGCGAAGAACAGCGGAGCGAACAGCCGCTCCCTGCGGATGAGGTGCTCATCCTTCTCACGGATGTGCTCCTAAGGTACTTGGAACAGCTGAAGGATGCCCGTGCGGCGGGGGAGAACAGTTTTGTTTACGGTGAACAGACGGCATACACCGAATGCCTGGAATGGATCGGGCTTTGGGAACACGCCGCCGAGCACGGTCTCGATTTCGAGATCGAGAAGCGCTACCCGCTGTAGGGCGGCGCCTTCTTTCCTGCACATTTTCTTGTGCCTCCGCGCGGGAGCCACGAAAAAGAGCGCGCTTGACCGTGGGGCCAAGAGTTGCAGACAAACCGCAGAACAAACAAAAACTCCGCAGAGAGAAGTCTCTGCGGAGGTTTTGGTCGAGGCGACGGGATGATCTTCGCCTCTATGGGTAAGTAGGAAGTCAAGGGTATTATGAGAGGCTCGATGGCTTCGCTTCCGCAGCTCGGGCTGCGCCCTCGTGCGTCACGGCTGCGGGATGCTTCCGCAAGCGGGCATCCCTTGCTCGCGTCCGCTCGCATGAACCGACAGCCGAGAATAAGGCGTCGCATTTCCAAACGTTTCGGCGGCTGTGGTTCAAACCCCTCACAACAGCAAAGACCCCGAGACGACAGAAATGCCGTCTCGGGGTCTTGGCCGAGGCAACGGGATTTGCGCCTTTGGCGGCGCGCCCCGGTGAACAGCCCACCGGGCTGTCCAGTTTGCGCCCATCCGATATGTTTCCGAGCAATTCGCGCGCAAACCGCTCGCTCTCCGCTCGCGCCTCCACCCTCAAATCCCGTCGATGTTCGTAACAACGAAAAAGAGAGCCGACAGAAGCCAGCTCCCTTTTTCGTGGTCGAGGCGACGGGATTTGAACCCACGACCTCTTGGTCCCGAACCAAGCGCGCTACCAAACTGCGCTACGCCTCGAACGGTGAATATTATATCAAACCGAGCGCGCTTTTGCAAGCGATTTCCATGCGTCAATTTGTCTCATAGATCGGAAGAGCACACGTCTGAAC
>ERZ506621.113-NODE-113-length-13583-cov-5.25414_pt1 | contig 13583 bp, 10 predicted proteins | sample MGYA00512402_ERZ506621 | MGnify/ENA metagenome assembly ERZ506621 | reverse complement strand
GGTATGAGTTTGATGCCATTACTGCGGTGATTGTGGGCGGGACTAGCTTTTTAGGAGGAATCGGAACGGTAACAGGAGCCTTAATCGGTTCGATCATCGTAGGATTGATCAACAACATACTGAATCTGCTGCATGTATCTACCCAGTACCAGTTGATTGTGAAGGGTTTGTTAATTGCGGTGGCAGTGATCATTGATATTAAGACAAAAGAAAATAAAAAAAGTAAATAAATAAAAATTAAGGAGGAAAAAACAATGAAGAAAAAATTAGCAGTGATGGTGGCGGGAATTATGGCATGTATGACGGTAATGACAGGATGCGGAACGGACAAGGCAGGTGATACGGGCGATACAGGAAAGAAAAGTGAAGAGTACTTAGTGGGATTTGCAAACAACAGTGATACGTACAATTATTGTGCAAAATTCAGAACGTATTTAAAAGAGATGGCAGAGGCGAAAGGAATTGATATTACAGTCACAGATGCAGGGGGAGATACAAATGTACAGAACGGACAGATTGATGATTTTATTGTACAGAACGTAAATGTAGTGTCAGCTATCAGCAACGATCTGGACGGATCTATACCGGCGCTTGAGGCGGCGAAAAGCGCAGGACTTCCTTACATTTCATTTTTGACTACGGTATCGGGCGGGGATGATTATGACGGATATATTTATGTTGGTTCTCCGAACTATGATGCGGGAAAAGCACAGGGTGAATATCTTCGGGAGGCATTTCCGGAAGGAGCATCTATCTTATACTTCACAGGAGCACCGAACGACCAGCAGTATATTGACCGTAAACAGGGTCTGGCAGATGCGTTGAAAGACAGTAATATTACAATTTTAGGTGAATATAACGTGGAAAATGCAAAAGATCTCGGGATGAGTACGGCGGATGACTGTCTGTTGTCATATGACAGTTTTGACGCAATCGTATGCCAGAATGACGATGCGGCACTGGGAGTTGTTGAGGCATTGAAATCGGCGGGAAAACTGGACAGCATTCAGGTGCTCGGTGTGGACGGAAGTGATGACGCACTGGAATCTATTAAAAACGGAGAAATGACGATGACTTCTCTGCAGGATGCAAAAGCACAGGCAGAAGCAGGCGTTCAGATTTTCGAGGACCTGAAAAATGGGAAAGACCCGGCAGATATCGAGGATGTCAGCATTCCGTTTAAAATCGTCACAGCAGAAAATGTGGACGAGTATCTGAAATGATCCGATAAAGCAGTCCATTCAGAAAGACAGCACAAGAAAGAAGGTAAAAGGAGATGGCGAATTACAAAGACAGCAGCCTTCCGGTGGAGGAAAGGCTTAAGGACCTGATGCAGAGAATGACATTTGAGGAGAAAATCGATCAGATTACATGTCTTGTGACAATCACGGAGGAGATTCCTGATTTTAAGGAATATGTACCAAACGGTATTGGGAATGTTGGCGCATTCACTGTGGCAGACAGTGTAGAAGAAATTGTGAAGTACGCGGACAAATTACAGAGATATCTGGTAAATGAGACAAGGCTCGGAATTCCGGCACTGATTCATTGTGAAGCGTGTGCAGGGGCACAGTATACGGAGGCCGATGTATTTCCTAGTGCAATCGCTCAGGCGTCTACGTTTGACCCGGCGATTGTGGAGCAGATGGCGGACATCATACGCCGCCAGATGTTGTATGTGGGATTTCGGCAGGCACTCTCTCCTGTGATGGACGTGGACAGGGATCCGAGGTGGGGAAGAATGACAGAGACATACGGAGAAGATGCAGCTCTTGTATCGGCGATGTCGAGCGCCTTTGTCAGAGGGATTCAGTCAGAGGATATGAAAAAAGGTATTTTGGCAACAGCGAAACATTTTGCGGGACATGGAGTCACAGAGGGTGGAATCAATATGGGACGCAATCTTGTTTCGGAGAGAGATCTTCTGGAAATTCACTGCAAACCTTTCCAGTGTGCAATAACGGAAGCCAATTTGAAGAGTGTTATGAATTCATATTGTTCCATCAATGGGGAACCGGTTGTGGGATCGAAAAAGATGCTCACAGAAATACTGAGAAATGCGCTTGGTTTCCGTGGATTTGTTGTCTCCGACTATCTCTCCCTGGACCGTCTGGTAGACCCATTTTCAGTAGCCGCCACATTTGAAGAGGCCGGAATTCAGGCAATTGAGGCCGGGCTGGATGTAGAGTACCCGAGACCGAAAGGGTTCCATTACCGCATGAAAGAAGCGGTAAATGATGGCCGGCTGAGCATATCTGTGATCGATCAGGCGGTGGAGAGAGTTCTGAGACTGAAATTTGAAATGGGTATTTTTGAAAACCCTTATCCGGACTTAAGAAAACTAAAAAAGACATTACATTTAGAAGAAACAGAGCGGCTGAATGAGAAGATAGCGGAGGAGAGTTTTATTTTATTGAAAAATGAGAACAATGTTCTTCCACTGTCAAAACAGATAAATAAACTTGCGGTAGTTGGTCCTCATGCGGACAACATCCGAAGTTTGTTCGGGACATTTTCTTATCCTGCAGTAATCGATATGACGATGTCGAGAGAGGAAGACGGGCAGGACTTTGAGGAACCGGGAGTCATTATCTATGATATTGATCAGGAATATATAGGACAGGTTCGTGATACCTCACCCAGGGTAAATAAGCAGATACAGAAAGATTTTCCGAAAGCAAAAACACTTTATCAGAAATTAAAAGAATATCTTCCTAACACAGAGGTGGTGTTTGCAAAGGGGATAAACTGTGCGGGAACTGAACTTGGCGGAATGGAAGAGGCAGTGCGTGCTGCGGCCGATGCCGATGTAGTCTTGCTGACGCTCGGAGGTAAAAACGGCTGGGGAAGCACTTCTACGGTTGGGGAGGGCGTGGATGCTACAGACATTGATCTGCCGGGGGCACAGGAAGAATTTGCAAGAAAAATTTACGGATTACATAAGAAAACAGTCGTACTTCATTATGACGGACGTCCCCTGTCAAACGAGTTTACCGCGTCACATTTCAATGCTATCGTGGAAGTATGGCAGCCGGGAGAAATGGGAAGCAGCGCTCTGTGCAGATTGCTCTTCGGTGAGGTGAATCCGTCCGGGCGTCTTCCCGTCACTGTGGCAAGAAATGCAGGACAGCTTCCGATTTACTATGGCCTTCCGAGAGGAAGCGGCTATGTTGCAGCTGGGCATACCGGAATGATTCGGAATAAAAACGGATATATCAATGATACGGCAGAGCCTCTCTATTATTTCGGACATGGGTTGAGCTATACTTCTTTTGAGTATTCTGATATGAAGATCGAGGAAAAGGTCGTTAGTGCGTCGTCTGTCATCAAGGTGGAAGCACTGATTAAAAATACAGGTGACTTTGACGGAACAGAAGTTGTCCAGATGTATTTTACAGATGCCGTATCGCAGATGGTGCGTCCGACAATGGAACTGGCCGGATTCGCGAGAGTGGAATTGAAAAAGGGAGAAGAAAAGAAAGTGCGGTTTGAGATGAAGGTGTCTCAGTTTGCCTTCCTGGACCGTGACATGCAATGGTTCGTGGAAAAGGGGAATTATATCATTTCGCTTGGAGCGTCCTGCAGGGATATCCGTCTTCAGGAGCAGCTGCAAGTATCTGACAGTGCAGTAATCGACGGTAGAACGAGAGGATTTTATGCAAAGGCGGAAGTAGTACAGAACATTAGCAGGAGGAGTAAGCCATGAAATTTACAGAGGGATTCTGGGAAAAGAGCGAGGCCGCTCACGCATGTTACGCGGTACAGGCGTACGAAGTGGAAGAAATAGAAAACGGCATGAGGGTGACTGCTCCGTTCCGGACCATCTGCAATCGCGCGTGCGCATTGGACGTCGGAACGCTGACGTTTGAGTTTACCTCAGCAGATGAGGATATTATTTCGGTAAGATGTTTTCATTTTGAAGGATACGAAAAGAGAGAACCCCGGTTTATGCTGAATAGGGAAAAATGTATCGTAAATGTAGACATCAGCGAGGATGAGGCGGTGATGTCAGCAGGGAATGTGAGTGTACATGTGGGGCTCAAAGAGTTCTATATCAGCTATAAAAGAAGCGGGAAAGATATGACATCATGTGGGTTTAAAAATGTGGGATACATGAGACATGACAGAAAAAATTCAACCAAGTATCCGGAGACGAATTATCTTGCTGAGGACTACAATCCTTACATTGTCTCAGAGTTTTCGCTGGCAGCAGGAGAATGTGTCTATGGTCTTGGTGAAAGGTTTACCGCATTTGTAAAAAACGGTCAGACTGTAGACTGCTGGAACGAGGATGGGGGAACCTCTTCGCAGATTAGTTACAAAAATATTCCGTTTTATATAACGAATAAAAATTACGGAATCTATGTGGATCACAGCACAGACGTGTCCTTTGAGGTTGCGAGCGAAAAGGTAGAAGCAGTCGGCGTCTCCGTAAAAGGAGAGGAGATGCGTTATTATGTGATTGGCGGAAGCTCTATGAAAAAAGTACTTGAGCACTATACGAGTCTGACGGGCAAACCGGCACTTCCTCCGGCATGGTCGTTCGGACTCTGGCTGAGTTCTTCCTTCACGACGGATTATGATGAGAAAACGGTTAACTCATTTATCGAGGGGATGAAAGCGCGGGATCTTCCGTTTGACGTATTCCATTTCGACTGCTTTTGGATGAGGGGCCTGCACTGGTGCGATTTTAAATGGAATGAGAAAACATTTCCGGATGTAAGGGGAATGCTAAAGCGGTATAAAGACAAAGGGTTGAAAATATGCGTATGGATTAATCCCTATGTAGCACAGGGAACGGTATTCTTCAGGGAAGGGTTGAAAAAAGGGTATTTTCTAATGCGCGCAGATGGTTTGGGCGTAAAGCAGGTGGATAACTGGCAGCCTGGAATGGCAGTCATTGATTTTACGAACCCTGAGGCTGTGATCTGGTATCAGGAAAAACTGAAAGAACTGCTGGATATGGGAGTCGATTGTTTTAAATCAGATTTCGGTGAAAGAATTCCTGTTGATGTGACTTATGCAAACGGAGCGGATGCATGGGGAATGCATAATTATTATACATTATTGTATAATCAGACGGTATTTGAATTGCTAAAGAGAGAAAAAGGAGAAAAGGAGGCAGTTTTATTCGCCAGAAGTGCGACGGTGGGCGGTCAAAGATTCCCCGTACACTGGGGAGGCGACTGTACAGGCACATATGAATCTATGGCAGAATCATTGAGAGGCGGCCTTTCCTTTATGCTCTCCGGCTTCAGTTACTGGAGCCATGATATCGGTGGATTTGAACGGGCAGCCGATGCCGATGTATACAAAAGATGGCTGCAATTCGGGCTTCTTTCCACTCACAGCAGACTACATGGCTCCAAGAGCTACAGGGTGCCATGGTTGTTCGACGAAGAATCTGTGGAAGTGTGCAGAGAGTTTACGAAACTCAAATTGAAGCTGATGCCATACATCTACAGTATGGCGGTGGAGTCACACAAAACGGGAATTCCTGTGATGCGGCCAATGATCCTGGAATTTGAAAATGACCCTGCAGTGAAATATCTCGATATGCAGTATATGCTTGGAGACCGTCTTCTGGTAGCTCCGATTTTTAATAAAGAGGGGATCGGGGAATATTATCTGCCGAAAGGTGTGTGGACGCACCTTCTGAACGGAGAACGGAAAGAAGGAGGACGCTGGTACCGGGAAATATACGATTATCATTCTCTGCCTTTATTTGTGGCCGAGAATTCGCTTCTCCCGATGGGGAGCAATGAAAAAACAGCCGGGTATTCTTTCGCTGAAAATGTGCAGATCGGTATCTATGAATTGCGGGAGGGACAGAAAGCAGAATGCCGGATCCCCGACAAAGAAGGTAATATTGTGCTGAATGTGAGGGGATATGCGGATAAAGATAAGATATATCTGTCTAGTTGTGGGAGAAATGAAAGGATAACATATGTACTTAACAATGTTCCTGAAATCCGGAGCATAAGCGGAGGAACGGTGCAGTACGATAAGGAGAGGAGAAGCGCTGTTGTTGCAGCGGAAGGGGAGCAGGTGATTCTGGGGAAATAAAAAACAGGAATACAAATGTTATTTTCTTGTTTTCATTTGTTGATCTGCCCATTAAAATCTGTATGCAAAAGAAGTCTGAGCCTCCGTGTATCTCTGTCATTTTTATGACTGCTAAATATGTAAATTGGATAAAATAATGGTGGAACATATAAGCGGAGATCCAATTACGGTCAACGGAGGTAATGGCTATGAGAAAGAGAGAATTATCCAAAATGGATATAGAACGTTTTCGTGAAAACTTGATTCAAGAAGAAAAGAGCTCAGCAACAGTGGAAAAGTATTTCCGTGATGCACATGCTTTTTATCTTTTCTTGGAGGGTCAGTCTATCACAAAAGAAAAGGTATTGGAATATAAGCAGGGGCTTGTTGAAAAGGGGTATGCTGTACGCAGCATTAATTCCATGCTGGCATCTATCAATAACCTACTTGGTTTTTTGAAATGCACCGAGTGCCGCGTGAAAACTTTGAAAACACAGCGCCGGATTTATTCTGCGGAGGACCGGGAGCTGACCAAGGCGGAATATTATAGGTTGGTAGAGGCCGCACGGAACAACCCCCGGCTCTGCTTGCTGCTACAAACGATTTGTAGTAGCGGCATCCGGGTATCCGAACTTCAGTATTTTACCGTGGAAGCAGTACAGCAGGGGGAGGTTGTGATTTCCTGCAAAGGAAAGACACGAACCATTCTTGTCCCGGGAAGCTTAAGAAAGAAGCTGTTTGACTTTACAAATAAATACGGCATACAAAGCGGCGTAATTTTCCGTACCAAAAGCGGAAAGCCCATGAATCGAAGTAATATATGGGCTGAAATGAAAAAGCTATGTCAGATGGCGAACGTAAAAGCCAGTAAAGTTTTCCCTCATAATTTACGCAAGCTTTTTGCAAGGACTTTTTATGGAATTGAAAAGGATATTGCTAAGCTAGCGGACATCCTTGGTCACAGTAATATCGAAACTACCCGAATCTATATCATGACCACAGGAATGGAACACCGACGTAAAATTGAGCGGCTGGGGCTTGTAGTTTAGCGGAAAAGTCAAAAAAAACACCACATAATTTACATTATGTAGTGAACTTGCTGTCCGTATTAGAAATACATATATGATATAACTCGCATTATATCACCTAAACCTATAAAAATCAAGCGATTTTCGCTGACAAAATGTTCCCAATAACATAATAAATAGCAGTAGTTCTTATAAAGGCAGCACAAGTACGCTCTCCATGCTAATTTAGAAAAAATAGCCGAGAGCGTGCTTTCGTGCGCCTTTTTTTAGTATGATGCCTGTTCGCCGTTTTTCTTTTGCAAAGATTTCAGCTGTAGTTCACTACATAATGTAAATTATGTACCTCGCCTGTATGGAATGCAGGCAGGAAACCAAACTGTATATGAAGATTTCAAATGCAAGCCCATCGAAAGATGGAATCCGCAAAGCTAAGGGCCTTAATGTAAATCATATGGCAGCCGGTGAAAGAGAGTACATTTTCCCTGCCAGACCTGACGGGGCTTTGTTTTGTTCAATTATAATGAGGTGAGATGAGTGCAACAGGACATCATAAAATTTTGTTGTGAGGCAACTGGACAGGATGGGGAAACCGTGTCCTCTGTTGCAAATGCCCTTCTCAGCTATCTCTGCAATGAGTTTGAGAAAGGCCATAGCGTCGATTTTGGCCAGGATTTCGGCGTCTTTTTAGTTAAGAGGCGAGAACAGATTTTGCCGCCGGGGTCTCCGCGGACGCCAAAGGCGCCGAAGTATGTGGTCATCTTTAAGGCGGGATCCAATCTAAAGAGAAGACTGAAAAAAGGTGTTCAGGATGGGACGCTTTTATAGATGGGAGATTTGTGTATGAAAAGAACTAAAATCATGCAGCAAATAAGCTGTTTACTGCTGATTCTTCTGCTTACACTTGGAATAGCGTCAACGGCCTTCGCGGCGGACGGCTGTGAAACTACCGTGCGGCTTAGTGAGGCAGATATCAGCGGGAACATCCCCTTTAGTATTACAAATATGTTTCCGGGAGATTCTGTATCAAAAGATTTTATTATTGAGGTATCTCACAAAAGGGCAATCACCCTTTATTATCATGCAGATATCCGCCCCGGCTTTGAAGTCCTGGCGGAAGTATTAAACATAAAAATTGAACTGCCTGATAAAGGCGAGACACTATATAATGGTCTAATGCGGGATATGCCAAACTCTGTTCAATATGGGATGGAATCCAGTGAACAAAGCCTTATTTATCGTATCACGGTGTATCTGGATACCAGTGTTGGAAATATTAACGAGATAGACACGGACGGCAGACGGTATATGTACCAGGAGTTGACAGCGGATTTTCGCTGGTGGTATTTGGAGGAACCCGGTTCGGCAGTGATTAAACTGGCTGCGGAAAAAGTGCTGGATGGTCAATACCCTCGCGGCAGTGCATTTACTTTCTTGCTTCAGGATGATTCGGGTAATACAGTTCAAACTGTGAAAAATACCGATGGGCTTATTGAGTTTAGTGTCCTGCATTTTAAAAATTCGGGGACCTATATCTATTACATATCAGAGCAGGCGTTTACTGATTCCAAAATCAGCTATGATCCGGTTCGCTATAAGGTGGAAATTACCGTAATGCAGGAGGGCAGCTTTTACCAGACAACCGTTTCCTATGAACAGGATGGCAAGGCGTATGCCACCCTTCCTCGTTTTGTAAATACCACGAAAGGCTCGCCGGGTGAACCTGATGAACCGATTGATCCAGATAAGCCGTATAAACCGGATAATCCTAAGACAGGTGACGAATCCAATATTGAACTGTATATTGAATTGTGCGCAGTCTCTATGGCAGGTCTGCTCCTCCTGTTATTTTTCAAACGGAAAAAGGAGGATGCTGGGTGTGAATAAGAAAAAGAAACTGTCTATCAGCGTGGCGACAATGGTGCTATTGTGTCTCTGCCTGTGTATTACCAGTTTTGCTCTGGCTTACGCCGTGTTAAAGGTGGATGACAACTGTTTCCAAACCGGAGGCATAGGAATCGATTTCAATCATGGCGAACCTGTCATCACGGCCGATGAATTTCTTTTCGAGCCGGGTATGACAGTGGAGAAGTCCTTTTATATCCAGAACAACGGAACATGGGCTGTGTATTATAAGCTGTACTTCAATCAAGTCGAAGGAAATCTGGGCCATGTATTGCATGTGACGATTTTAAATGAAGATGGCGAGGTGCTGCTTTCCGGCAAACCGGCGGATTTAACGAAGGGGAATACTCCTGCGATTAAGAGTGTATTGAAGGTTGATCAGCGGCAGAATTTGAAGATTCGTTTTCATTTTCCAGAAACGGCCGGTAATTCTATGCAGAGCGGATCCTTGACCTTTGAACTGTCCGCAATAGCTGTGCAGACCAAGAATAACAAAGGAATGGAGTTTGAATAATATCATGAATACTAAACTGAAACAAAGAACAGATAAGGGGGCTTCTGTAAGCAAAAGAAACATAAGGCCCGGTGTAAGGATTTTACATATCATAAAAAATACTTTTATCTTGCTTTTGGTCATTGCGGCTGTGTCAATGATGGTTTTCACCATTGTATCTGTAACTACTTTTGATCGAAATGACAGAGACCTCTTTGGTTATAAGGCGTTTATTGTGCGTTCGGATTCCATGAGTGCGACGGATTTTGAAGCCGGCGATCTCATTCTTGTAAAGGACGTGGATCCTGCCACATTACAGGTGGGAGACATCATAGCATACCAGTCAACAGCAACCGATAGCTTTGGAGAAACAGTTACCCATAAAATTCGATCAATAACTACAGATTCAAAGGGAGCTCCAGCCTTTATCACCTATGGTACAACTACCGATACCGATGATGAAATTCCTGTCACTTACGAGTATGTTCAAGGCAAGTATTCATATAGACTGGCAGGCATCGGAAACTTCTTCCTATTTCTAAAAACAATACCAGGCTATATCTTCTGTATTCTGATTCCCTTTCTTTTGTTGATTGCAGTGCAGGGGATCAACACAGTATATCTATATCGACAGTATAAACGACAGCAGCAGGAGGAGATGCAGAAAGAACGGGACAGCATTGCTGCCGAGCGTGCGGAAGCGCAGCGCATGATACAGGAGCTTGAGCAAATGCGGGCGGAAATGGGGCTCACCAAGGAAGCTGAACATTAGGGGAGTATGCCGATGAGGGATCTTAGGTACATAAAAGAATCATTAATCATGAGCTGCATTTCCATGCTGCTTTGTATCAGCTTGCTTGCGGGTACGACATGGGCGTGGTTTCGGGACAATGCAACGACACCTATAGGAAATATTGAAGCCGGAACCTTTTGCGTTGATTTGGTGGATGCCGATGGGGGTTCCATCCGAAACATTCCACTTTCGTTCCAACAAGCCGGAGACGCGGGCAAGCAGGTTCTTTGGGAACCAGGAGCCACCTATTACACTAAGCCATTCCGGGTATCTAACACAGGAACATTGGCCTTTAAATATCGTCTCTTCCTCGTTTTTGAAAATCAGAATAAGTCGGATTTGGAGAGCATCTATTTTCGACTTGTGAAAGCAGACGAGATTAATTACAGAACTGCGAACCCTGTTATTTTTGAAACGAATCCTATTCTCAAAGGTGAAACCGAGAGTGATTTATATGTGCTGGTGGGGTCCATGCGTGCAGATGCCGATAATTCATTGCAGGGAAAGGAGGTGGGAGGTATTGGTATTAAAGTGGCGGTGGCACAGGCTAGTCATGAATCAGATATCACCGGCCCTGATTACGACCTGAATGCAGAATATTTGGCAGATGCAAAAACTCCGGCAGAGTTGGCAGCCATATTGGGAGTATGTATACCAAATATTGAATTTAGCGGCAGCTTTGCGGCAGAAGCATCTGGATCAGAGCCTGTTCTCACGATAGATTATGACGCTGTTATTGACCTGAAAGGCTTTGAATTCACTGTAAATGGCACAGGCAGCACAAACGGTATTTTACTCAGCAGCGGAAGCAGCACGATTCGGAACGGTTCGATTTCCGCAAATAACATCAGTGATTCTGCCATAAAAGTCAGAAGTAGTGAGCTGGTACTGGAGCATATGGCAATCAATGGTGAGCAGGCGCTGCAATGTTTAAGTGGCAGTAAGGTTACACTGAGTAATTGCACTATAACAGGTACAATTTGCGTTGCAAAGGATGCGGAACTGACCATAAAGGAATCAGCTTACAGTGCGGATAAACTTATTGTGGAAGAAGGCGCAGTCATAAATCAATAGAGCAATAGAGCTTTACAGCTTTGATATTTGCCATTACATAGATAGAGCGGGTCACCTACGGTTCAGAGGGCAAACTGATTGCCGTCGGACCGTAGCGTGCTCATAAATATAAAGGGAGGTCATATAATGGAAAACAAAAATCAAAAACGAGCATTATCTTTTAGTATGCTGTCCATCGTATTGTGCGTAGCTATGCTCATCGGTACCACTTTCGCATGGTTCACCGACAATGCCAGTACAGGAGTAAACTTAATTCAGGCCGGTACTTTGGATATCGAGCTGCAGAAGTCTGAGGACAACGGAGAAACTTGGACGGCGGTTGGAAAAAATGAGAGCCTTGCTTTCCAAAAAGCGGCTGAAGGCGAAGAGGTCCTTTGGGAGCCGGGTGTTACATACAATCTGCCGCTGCTCCGCGTTGTGAACAAGGGTAACCTGGCATTAAAGTACAAAATCCAAATCAGCGGCCTTGACGGAAACGCAGAGTTGCTGAATGCAATTGACTTTACACTGAAAAACGGTGAAGAGATGGTAGATCTCACGACTTATGAAGGCCATATTGCAGGCATGCAGGAGTCAGGTTCTCCCACGGTGGATAAGGAACTGTCTTCCCTCACAATCAGCGGTCATATGCGGGAAAGTGCTGGTAACGAGTATCAGGGGCTGGCGCTAAATGGTATTTATATTACTGTTGCAGCTACGCAGGATACTGTTGAACATGACAGCAATGACAATAATTATGACCAAAATGCAGATTATGAGAATATAGTCTTTGTTAGCAAGCCGAGTGAATTGGAAGAGGCTATAAACACTGCACAGTCGGGTGATATTATTTCGCTTACACAAGACGTAGATATGAGTGAAGAGACGTTTGAACTTTCCAAAGCAGTAACCTTGGATCTCGGTGGAAAAACGCTTACAGGAACAGTAAATGTTACCGGAAGCGATATGGCTATGATTAGAAACGGCACAATCGTATCGAACAAATCGGAATCAGCTAATTCTGCAGTGTGTGTTAAAACCAATGCTTTTGCAACATTGGAAAGTGTCAATATCGAAGCAAACAGTGATAGCAAGGCTTATGCAGTGGCGGTGTATGGTAATTGTTTTATAAAGAATTCCACGGTTAAGTCTAATACATATGGCTTTGCATGCTATTGGAGCAGTAAAGTAACGGTTGAGAATACAAATGTTACGGCAGGGGGACATGCCATATCCACAGCTGCAGCCTTTTCTAACCCGGATATGATGATAACAATCAAGGGAGGAACATATGCCTCGAGTGGGAGCGAGTGGGATAGTTGTGCTGTTTACTGGGCTGGTCACGGCACTCTGAAGGTGGAAGACGGTACTTTTACCGGAGGGAGTAATGGAGCTGGTATCTATCAGAAAAATGGAACAGTTCATATTTCTGGTGGTTCTTTCTCAGCTAAGGATGGTGCAAAACTTGGCGCTGAATCAAAAGATAGTACTGAAATTTCATTTAATGTAACTGGCGGTACTTTTACAGGTACAAGAGCAGGACTTTATTATAAAACAACGGCGAATGGCAGTAATTGTAAGCAATTCGATATTACAATCACTGGTGGCACCTTTGCAGGAGAAGGAGAGTATAAAAATGCTCCGAAAGTGGAATTAGATCAGTCTGTAATTAAACCTGGTGTTAAGATTACGGGAAGTAATCTTTCCGAACAATAAGGCGGGGGAAGAAATAATGGAGAACAAAAATCAAAAACGAGCATTATCTTTTAGTATGCTGTCCATCGTATTGTGCGTAGCTATGCTCATCGGTACCACTTTCGCATGGTTCACCGACAATGCCAGTACAGGAGTAAACTTAATTCAGGCCGGTACTTTGGATATCGAGCTGCAGAAGTCTGAGGACAACGGAGAAACTTGGACGGCGGTTGGAAAAAATGAGAGCCTTGCTTTCCAAAAAGCGGCTGAAGGCGAAGAGGTCCTTTGGGAGCCGGGTGTTACATACAATCTGCCGCTGCTCCGCGTTGTGAACAAGGGTAACCTGGCATTAAAGTACAAAATCCAAATCAGCGGCCTTGACGGAAACGCAGAGTTGCTGAATGCAATTGACTTTACACTGAAAAACGGTGAAGAGATGGTAGATCTCACGACTTATGAAGGCCATATTGCAGGCATGCAGGAGTCAGGTTCTCCCACGGTGGATAAGGAACTGTCTTCCCTCACAATCAGCGGTCATATGCGGGAAAGTGCTGGTAACGAGTATCAGGGGCTG
>ERZ506621.111-NODE-111-length-13632-cov-5.06953_pt1 | contig 13632 bp, 10 predicted proteins | sample MGYA00512402_ERZ506621 | MGnify/ENA metagenome assembly ERZ506621 | reverse complement strand
CCGATCTAGGTTCCGGTGGATATGATGGCTACGGAGAATTATGCACGCGTCCTGAAAGAGTGGGGCGGCACCGTACCGAAGGCGGTTATGACTTTTGAGTCAAATAAAAACGAAAAAATTTACGGCATGGGCCAATATCAGATGGAATATCTGGACTTAAAGGGATGTGAGCTTGAACTCTGCCATAAAAATTCTCAGACAAGCATTCCTTTTTACATTTCAAATAAAGGGTATGGCTTTTTATGGAACAATCCGGCAGTGGGAACTGTTAATTTCGCGAAGAACCTGACACGATGGACAGCAGAGGCGTCCTGCATAATTGATTATTGGATTACGGCAGGGGAGACACCAGCCGAAATTTTGGAAAATTATACGGCAGTTTCAGGGCGGCCGGGGGAATTTCCGAAGTGGGCGTCCGGCTTCTGGCAGAGTAAGCTGCGGTATCACAACCAGGAGGAGGTACTTGAAACTGCCAGGGAATATAAGAGAAGAGGACTTCCCTTATCTGTGATAGTTATAGATTTTTTTCACTGGAAACATCAGGGGGACTGGTCATTTGACCCGGAATATTTTCCTGATCCACAAGCTATGGTGGATGAGCTGAAAGAGATGGGCGTTGAACTCATGGTATCTGTATGGCCTACAGTGGAGCCGTACAGTGAGAATTATGCCAGGCTGAAACAATTGGGATTTTTGACCAGGGCGGACCGGGGGGTGAGGACACAGTATCATTGTCTGGGCGCTCAGGTATTTTTTGATCCAACAACACAGGGAGCAAGGGAGTTTTTATATGAAAAGCTGAAAGAGAACTATGGGAAATACGGTATCCGCATTTTCTGGCTGGATGAGGCAGAACCGGAATATCAGCAGTTTGATTATGATATTTACCGTTACCAGGCTGGCTCTGCCAGAGAAATCGGCGGCATATATCCGCTTTGTTACAGTCAGGCCATTTATGACGGAATGAAAAAAGACGGGATTGAAGACCCCATGAATCTTACTCGAAGTGCATGGGCAGGCAGCCAGAAATTCGGGACACTTTTGTGGTCCGGTGATATATATTCCAGTTTCCGTTCCTTCCGTATGCAGATTCGGGCGGGGTTAAATGCCGGTATGGCCGGAATTGCATGGTGGACAAGTGATATCGGCGGTTTCTGGGGCGGAGATCCGGAGAGTGAAGAATTCCGTGAACTTCTTGTCAGATGGTTCCAGTTTGGCGTGTTCAGTCCAATATGCCGGCTTCACGGTCATCGCCGCCCCTCAGGAACCCTGCCGGAAGTTGTGGACAGCGGGATGTTCGACTTTAATACCTGCGGACCAAATGAGGTATGGAGTTACGGAGAGAAAAATTATGGGATTCTAAAAGAGCTGTTGATGCTGCGGGAGAGAATGCGTCCCTATGTGGAGGAAACAGCAGCCGAGGCCTCCGAAACAGGACTGCCCATGCTCAGAACCCTGTTCTTTAACTATCCGGAAGATGAAAACTGCTGGGAGACTGAAGATGAAATTATGTTGGGAAGGGATCTTCTGGCAGCACCGGTCACGTATCCGGGGATGACTTCCAGAGAGGTATATCTGCCAAAAGGAGACAGATGGATCGATTATTATAATGGGAAAGTGTATGAAGGCGGGCAGACATTGATGTACCCTACACCTCTGGAAGTGATACCGTTTTTTATCAGAGAGGGATCCGGGCAGTATGAGAAAATCAGGGGACAGGCAGAGGGAGGCTTATGCGGATGGAAAAATTAGATTCGCCAAAGCTGTCAGATGTGAAGATAGAGGACAGATTTTGGAGCAGATATATTAAACTGGTGCGGGAGAAGATGCTGCCGTATCAATGGGAAGTATTGAATGACAGGGTAAACGATGCGGCGAAAAGCCACTGTATTGAGAACTTTAAAATTGCAGCAAAGGAGAGTACAGGAAAGTATTACGGAATGGTTTTCCAGGATACGGATGTGGCAAAATGGCTGGAAGCCCTGGCCTACAGCCTGGAAGGGGAGAAGAACGGCGAACTGGAAAAAGAGGCTGATGAAGTTATAGATTTGATCGGAAGGGCCCAGCAGCAGGACGGATATCTGGACACATATTATACCATTCAGGAGCCTTTGGGAAGATGGAGCAATTTAAGGGAAGGACATGAATTATATACTGCCGGGCATATGATCGAGGCTGCAGCGGCATATTATCAGGCTACGGGGAAGGACAGTTTTTTAAAGATCGTATGCAGACTGGCAGACTGTATCTGCGATACCTTTGGCCCGGATGAAGGAAAGATCCACGGATGTCCCGGGCATCCTGAGGTCGAGCTGGCACTTGTTAAGCTTTACCGTCTGACAAAAGATGAAAAGTATCTGAATATGGCAAAGTATTTCCTGGATATCAGGGGCAGTCAGAGTCCCAGCCACTTTGAGGAAGAGCAGAAGATGGACGGGTTCCATCACATTTTTCCTGAGTTTGAGCATCTGGGATATAATAATATACAGGCGCATAAGCCGATACGGAAGCAGAAGAAGGCGGACGGACATGCGGTCAGGGCTTTATATTTGTATTCAGCTATGGCTGATGTGGGATACGAATGCAGAGATGAGTCTTTATTGGATGCCTGCAGAATACTATTTGATAATATTACCGGCGCGCAGATGTTTATCACCGGCAGTGTAGGGGCAGCGGCTGACGGGGAATGTTTTACCTGTGATTATGACCTTCCTAACAATTATAACTATTCGGAGACGTGTGCTTCTGTAGCACTTGCCATGTTCTCACTGAGAATGTTCCAGGTAGAGAGAGACGGAAAATACATGGATATCGCCGAGAGGGCGCTTTATAATACAGTTCTTGGCGGTATGTCGTTAAACGGGACAGAATTTTTTTACGTGAATCCTCTGGAAGTGGTACCGGAACAGTTAAAGGCAAACAGAACCCTTCATCATGTACTTCCCTCCCGGAGAAAGTGGCTTGGTGTTGCCTGCTGCCCTCCGAATATTGCCCGTACACTTACCGGCCTTGGGAATTATATTTATTCTGAAAATGAGGATACTCTGTTTGTCAATCTTTTTATCGCCGGAAAGTGCTCAGTAAAATTAAAGGAAGGCACCATATCTGTGTCTGTCCAGACAGATTATCCCTATGACGGCAAGGTGAAAATAACAGTGGAAAACCATGAAGGAATTCCGTTTTCCCTGGCAGTACGCGAGCCTGGATGGACAAAAGTAGAGCAGATGGTCAGTAAGAGCGGAAAAGAAGTTTCAGTCAGACGGGAGAAGGGATATCTGTATACTGAAAAAACAGTTTGGGAGAGCCATGCAGAGTTTATTTTTGAGATACCTTTAAAACCTGTCCTGATGTGTGCCCATCCCCGCGTTGCTTCGGATGCAGGGAAGGCGGCAATCGTACGGGGACCTTTGGTGTATTGTCTGGAGGAAGCCGATAACGGAAAAAATCTGGGAGCTGTCGTACTGGATGCCGGCGGCAGTATAGAACCGGTATTTCAGGAGGATTTACTGGGAGGGACTACCGCTGTTTTAGCGGATGCCTGGCGTGTTAGTGAAAAGGGATGGGAAGGGAAATTATATCAGCCTGTGACGGAACGATTGGAGAAATGCAGGGTTAAGGCTGTGCCGTACTGTATGTGGAATAACAGGGGGGAGGGGGAAATGCGTGTGTGGCTGCGGGTACGTGAGTGACAAACCTCAAAGCCGGATGTGAGTATGTGCATTGAAAAAAGGATGGCGGACACCTATAGGGTATCTGTCATCTTTTTGTTACTGTTCACGGCCAATGTTCCGGGAGGTGTTTTGCGAAGCAAAATCCCGAGGCAGCCAGCGCGATATGGAGCGGAATGCTCCATATCTGTGCATCGCGAAGCGTGTTGCTGGGCACGCAGTGAACAGTAACATCCTTTTTACATCCATGAATAATAAGAAAAGGATATTATTGAAAGTTGAAAATTCAACTGATAAAATGTTATACTAATTGATACATGATAATCGTTATGACTTTTCAACATCAAAAAGGATAAGGTGATAAAAAAATGTACATCGCAGATTTACACATCCATTCCCGCTATTCCCGCGCCACCAGCAGGGACTGCACACCGGAATATCTGGATCTCTGGGCGCGCAGAAAGGGGATTCAGATAGTCGGCACAGGTGACTTCACACATCCTGCCTGGAGGGAGGAACTTCAGGAAAAGCTGGAACCGGCGGAGGATGGGCTGTATGTGCTGAAGGAAGAATACAGAATACAGGATTCCACAGCGGCCGCAGCTATGCAGCCGCGTTTTGTCATTACAGGGGAAATCAGCTCCATTTATAAGAAAAAGGATAAAGTCCGTAAAGTACACAGTCTGATTCTCCTGCCGGGACTGGAGGAGGCGGAAATTATATCCAAAAAGCTGGAAAGCATCGGCAATATCCATTCCGACGGACGTCCCATATTGGGATTAGACTGCAGGGACCTGCTGGAAATACTGTTGGAGCTGTGTCCAAATGCCGTCTATGTGCCGGCGCATATCTGGACACCTCATTTTTCTTTATTCGGGGCTTTTTCTGGTTTCGATACAGTGGAGGAATGCTTTGATGATTTATCACCATACATTCGGGCCATGGAGACAGGACTTTCCTCAGATCCGCCTATGAACTGGAGGATATCTGCCCTTGATAAATACCAGCTTATATCAAATTCCGACGCGCATTCTCCTGCAAAGCTGGGCAGGGAGGCCAATCTGCTGGACATAGAACTTTCCTATGAGGGGTTAAAAAATGCCATTCAGGAAGGAATCGGATTGGCAGGAACCATAGAGTTTTTCCCGGAAGAAGGAAAATATCACTTTGACGGACACAGAAAATGCCATCTCTGTTTAAGTCCGGCGGAGGCTGAGAAATACAACGGTAAATGCCCTGTCTGCGGAAGGAAACTCACGATCGGAGTGTCTCACAGAGTGGAACAGTTAGCTGACCGCCCGGAAGGCTTTCTAAGAGCCGATGCGAAAGCCTTTGAAAGCCTTGTACCGCTGCCGGAAGTTATCGGCGCTTCTGTGGGCTATTCCTCGGCAAGCAGAAAAGTTGTAAGACAGTATGAGGAAATGCTCCGGAAACTGGGACCTGAATTTGAAATACTGCGGGTAATGCCGCTGGAGGAGATCAGAAACGTTTCCGGGCATTTGATCACTGAGGGAATCCAGAGGCTGCGGGAAGGAAAAGTGGAGAGAGTCCCCGGTTTTGACGGAGAGTATGGCACCATAAAATTATTCGAGCAGACAGAAATAGAAAACCTGGATGGACAGTTGAGCCTTTTTGACAACACGGGCAGCATCCAGAATACGAATAAAATATCAGGCAATACAGGAACTGTACAGAGAAATAGACAGCCAGATGATGTACAGGAAAACCCCCTTCCCCCTCTACCTGCTCCGCAGGCGCTGAACCCCAGGCAGCAGCAGGCCGTCCAGTCCATAGACCGGGCAGTGGCAGTCATAGCAGGTCCGGGTACCGGGAAGACTAAGACACTCATATCCCGCATCCTCTATCTTCTGGAAACCAGAAAGGTAAAGCCCTCGGAGATAACCGCAGTGACGTTCACGAATAAAGCCGCCGCCGAGATGCAGGAGCGACTGAAGCAGCAGCTGGGAAAAGGCAGATCAGCCAGGCTGATCCAGGTAGGAACTTTCCACTCCATCTGCCTTGATCTGCTGAAAAAACAAGGTATGCAGTTTACCCTTGCCGACGAGACGGAAACCCTGGATATCGCTGCAGATATAGTAAAGAGCAGGAATCTGGGAATAAAGCCCAGACAGTTCCTCCAGAAAGTATCCCGGATTAAAACAAACAGTGATGTGTTCTCAGACCTTTCAGACGACAGGAGTGAAGAGAAAGCTCCGTCAGACCATACACCGTTCACCGCCCTTGGCATAACAGAATCCGAATATGCCGCGTACATTGAATATTGTCAGATATTAAGATCCCTGCATATCCTTGACTTTGACGACCTGCTTACGGAAACTCTGAACCTCATAAAATCTGATCCAACCATTCCGGCACAGTGTTTCAGTTACCTACACGTGGACGAATTTCAGGATATCAGCCCAATCCAGTACCGGCTGATCATGGAGTGGACAAAGCAGGGCAGAGAGCTTTTTGTCATCGGTGATCCGGACCAGTCCATTTACGGCTTCCGCGGCTCGGATGCCAAATGTTTTGAACATTTAAAAAATGATTTTACAGACATGAGCATCATCCGCCTGACCGAAAATTACCGCTCAACACCTCAGGTGATATCCGGCGCGGTCAAGGTTATTTCCCAAAATCCCGGCATGGAGAGGGTTATCCATCCCAACCGGCCGGACAGCACACCTGTCCGCCTCGTTACAGCCGGAAGTGAGATGGGGGAGGCTGTCTTTACCGCCAAAGAGATCAACCGCCTGATCGGCGGAATTGATATGCTGGATGTGCAGCAAACACAGGAAACGCAGAAAACGCATACAGAGCACAAGACAAGAAGCTTTGCCGATATTGCAGTTTTGTACCGAACACACCGCCAGGCTGAACTTTTAGAAAAATGTCTGCAGAGGGAAGGCATTCCATATGTGATCGCCGGACGCGAGGATTTTCTTGCGGAAAAGACCGTCCGGGGATGTCTCTGTTTTTTCCGCTGTCTGACAGATCAGACAGACACAGTGAACAGAGATATTTGCCTGAAATTACTGTGGGACCTGGAACCCAACCGGATAAGCGGCAGTATTTTTGAAACCATGCAGGAAAAATATATTCCATTCCTGAAAAAAGGAAAACCCCAGAAAGTCCTGGCACAATGGATAGAAGATATGAATCTTACAGATGATATAGCTGTAAATAAGCTTCTTGGAATGGCCGTATTCTATAAATCCATGCAGGAATTCATGGATGCCGTCAGTCTTGGCGTGGAAAGTGATCTGAAACGCTGCGGCGGCAGGCAGTATACCGCCGACTGTGTCACACTCATGACACTCCACGGCTCAAAAGGCCTGGAATTTCCGGTGACGATCATCTATGGCGTCAGAAAAGGCGCTATACCCTTTGAGAGGGAATCCCATCCAAAGAAAGAAAACAGCTCTGGTATCCGGGAGACTTTCATCACGGACATAGAGGAAGAACGCCGGCTCTTCTACGTGGGAATGACCAGAGCAAAAGAGGAACTGATACTCACCACGTCCGGTGATTCCTCTGTCTTTCTGGAGGATCTGCCGGAGGAATCGCTGCTCAGGGAAAGCGCTGATAAAAGAAAGCAAAACGATGGGGGAGAGCAGTTAAACCTTTTCGACTTCCTGTAAAAGAAGCAGACTGAGAGGAAAAAGAATGGCACAAAAGAATTTAAAACATCTTACGCTCCTGCATTCCAATGACATGCACGGCGATTTTCTGGCAGAAGAAATTGATAATGAGCTGGTGGGAGGTGTCTCCCTGCTTTCGGGTTATGTAAACCAGGTCAGGAGAGATACCCCCAATACCCTTTACATGATCGCAGGGGACATGTTCAGAGGCTCTCTTATAGATACGGAATTCAAGGGAATCTCCACCATAGAGATTATGAATGTCCTGGGGCCTGATATTGTCTCCCTGGGGAACCACGAACTGGATTACGGCATTGCACATCTGCTCTTTTTGGAGCGCTGCTGCAAATTCCCCATTGTAAACGCCAATATCTACATCAGACCCACAGGCATGCGTCTGTTTCAGTCCCACAGGATTCTTCACGTGGACGGCATGAAGATCCTCGTCATGGGGCTTTTGACGGAAGATATCATGAGCAAGGCAAAATCAGACATGCTTCTGGGGACTTTCGTGGATCTGTCCGACGCAGCCAGGGAAGTGGGAATTATCTGCAACAGCTATAAAAATGTGGACATTGACTTTACCATTCTTCTGACACACATCGGATTTGCAGAGGATTTAAAGCTTGCCGAACAGCTTGACCCCAAATGGGGAGTGGATGTTATCATCGGCGGCCACAGCCACACCTATCTGGATGAACCGGCAGAGGTGAACAATATCCTCATTGTACAGGCCGGAATCGGAACAGACCAGATTGGCCGCTTCGAGATAGAGGTGAACACAGATACCAATTCTGTGGACAGCTATACCTGGGAGACAGTCCCCATCGATGACGCACACTGTGAGAAAAATGAAGAACTGGAACACCTCATCTATGATTTTAAGAGAGTGACAGATGAAAAATATGGGGCGATCCTCACCAGCATGGTGAGAAAGGCGACACATCCCAGCCGCTATCAGTCAACAAGCGCAGGCAATCTGTTCTGCGATGCATTGAAAATGCAGTTCGAACTGGATATTGTCATGCTTGGCTCCGGAAGCCTGCGTGCGGAGGAAATCGGGCCGATCATCACCGTAGGGGATCTGCTCAACATGTATCCCTATGACGAGACCCTGGTACGCATTGAACTGACGGGAAAAGAACTGAAAAATGGAATTCTTCACGCTATGAAAAAAAGTGTCAGCGTGGATGGCAGTGATTCGGAATATTACCAGTTCAGCAAAGGCGTCCGCATGGTCTATTCCACAGGCCGGCAGGTGCTGACGGATGCAGTGTTTAACGGAGAGGAGATTCGGGACCAGGACGTATTTGCAGTGGGCCTGGAATTGTTCCATTACAATAACATTGACAGCTTTCTGGGGCTTGACCGGGAGATCATCGAACAGCGGAAACCATCCCGGACCGTAACGGGAAATATCCGCACAGCCATTGAGGAATACTTCAGGGAACACAACGCGCTGCGCCCTGTATATGAAAAAAGAACCATAACAACAGATTGAGAAAGGGAGACTATAAAATGCAGATAATCATAAGAAACGCACGGCCGGGGGAGGGAGAAACCCTGGCTCTCATTGAGGCGGCCTGCTTTCCGGCAGCGGAAGCAGCCAGCGCGGAGGCCATAAAAGAGCGCCTGAACGCATTTCCGGAGAAGTTTTTTGTAGCGGAAACAGAGGGAAAAGCAGTGGGATTTGTAAACGGAGGCGTGACAGACGAACCGCATCTGCCGGATGAAATGTATCACGATATAAGTTTACATAATCCAGACGGTGCCTACCAGACCGTATTCGGACTGAATGTTCTGCCTCAGTACAGAAGACAGGGAATCGCGGAAATGCTCATGAAAGCCCTAATCCAGTCTGCCCGGCAGGAGGGGAAAAAGGGAATGATCCTTACCTGTAAGGACCATATGATCCATTATTACGAAAAGTTTGGCTTTGTCTGCCACGGCAGAGCGGATTCCTGCCATGGCAATGCAGTCTGGAATGATATGCGGCTGATTTTTTGACAAGACTAAGCACGCTCAAACCCATGTATCCAGTCTGCTTTCTTATAATACAGCACAAATACCACGGAGCTTAAAAACCACGTCAGAGGATAAGCCCAGAAGATCACATTGATGGACGGTATGTATTTAACGATCACAGATATGTATGACACACGCACAATGCACCAGAACACCAGCATGACCAGCATAGGCACAGAGGCCCGTCCGGAACCGCGCAGGATAGCCGCAATGCAGTGGGAGAGCGCAAGAAGGAAGTAAAACAAAGTGACAGTCCGCGCCTGGGCGGTTCCGAACCGGATCACATGGGCTTCATTGTTGAAGGCGGCAATGAGAACCGGGGCAAAGGTATAGATGAGCACCCCGATGGCCTCGGCGATCAGCATGGAGCAGAGCAGGCCGAACCTGGCCCCCTTTTTTGCCCTGTCATATTCCTTTGCCCCGAGATTCTGGCTGACAAATGTGGTCAGCGCCAGGGTAAAGCAGTTGATAGGCAGGAAGACAAACCCCTCAATCTTGGAGTAAGCGCCGCACCCGGCCACTGCCATTTTTCCGAAGGCATTGATGTTAGTCTGGACGATTACGTTGGCGAAGGCAATGATAGAATTTTGAAATCCGGCCGGAAGCCCATTTTTGATAATACGGCTGAACATGGTTCTGTCGAATCGTATCTTATTTATGTAAACCCGATAGTCCTCCGGGCAGCGTCTGAGCTTTCCGAAACACAGCACAGCGCTTAAAAACTGGGAGATGATCGTGGCAAGAGCAGCGGAGCCTACCCCCATGTGCAGGATAAGGATAAAAAATAAATCCAGCACGACATTTACCACAGAGGAGATGATCAGGTAAACCAGCGGGTGCCTGCTGTCTCCCACAGACTGCAGGATTCCCACGAACACATTGTACATAACAAACCCCAGGGAACCGGCAAAATAGATGCGGAAATATGTGGTGGACTGGGGAAGTACATCCGCGGGTGTTCCCATCCAGATCAGGATCTGAGGGGCCAGCACAACTCCCGCAAGAGTGAGCACAGCGCTTGCGGCAAGGCCGAGGGCTATGGTGGTGTGGATAGCTTTTTGAAGGCTTTCAATATTTCTGGCGCCGTAATATCTGGCAATCACCACGCCGGCGCCCATGGCAATGCCGTTGAAGAAGCCCACCATGAGGAAAATGAGATTCCCCGAGGAGCTTACCGCGGCCAGTGCATTGCTGTCCAGAAAATTTCCCACGATCAGGGAGTCTGCAGTGTTGTAGAGCTGCTGAAAGAGATTCCCCAGAAAAAGCGGGAGAGCGAACAGTATGATTTTTTTCCATATGGGACCTGAGGTCATCAGGGTTTTGGATTCTGCTGTATTCATGATAAGATAACTCCATTTATATTCAGTAAGAAAGTAAGGCCCGATAAACGGCCCTTTCATTATTTTACTCCTCATGTGGAAAAAAGCAACCGGAAAAGCTATTGACAAACATACCGTTGGTATGTTAACGTAAAGATAATCCAATGAAAATATGGAGGTATATTATGGCACGGAATAAATATCCGGAAGAGACAGTGAATCTGATCCTGGAGACTGCAGGCCGTCTTTTTGTGGAGAAGGGATATGAGCGGACATCTATCCAGGATATCGTGGATAATCTGGGAGGACTCAGCAAAGGCGCTATTTACCACCACTTTAAGTCCAAGGAGGAAATCCTTTCGGCTGTGACAGACCGCATGACAGAGGAATCAGAGGTTTTGTTAAGCCGGATAAGAGATGATAAGACGCTCACAGGGAAGGAAAAGCTCAGGAAACTTTTCTATGAATCCCTCAACCGTCCGGAACAGAAGGATATGTTCCGTTCTGCACCGCGTCTCGGAGAGAATCCGCAGTTATTGGCCATGGTAATGCGGGAAACCATTGATATCACGGCACCTATTTATCTGACTCCGATTATGGAGCAGGGGATAAAGGACGGCACTATCCATACCAAGTATCCGAAAGAGTTGGGCGAAGTCCTGCTTCTGCTTGGAAATGTATGGCTGAATCCCATGACAATGGATTCCACACCGGAAGAGACATACAGGAAATGCCTGTGTTTTAAGGAAATCCTGGATGCCATGGGGCTTGATATTGTGGGAGAGGAAACTGTTGAGAAACTGCAGGAACTGACAGAGATTTATAATGACCATAAATGATTTTCGGCTGCCCGGCAGCATAGTCTGAACCGGCAGCCCATTTTTTTATCATTATACATACCTACGGTCGGTATTAAAAAGGAGAAAGACAATGGACGCAGTAATAGAAATCAGAGAAGTGTCAAAAAGCTTCCAGGGGCAGAGTGTGCTGGAGCGCTGTTCCCTGAATCTGCAAAAAGGAGAGATTTACGGTCTTCTGGGTGTCAATGGAGCAGGCAAGACCACACTGATGAAGATAACCGGAGGCTTTCAGCAGCCGGATGAAGGAGAGGCCCGGATAGACGGCAGGGACAGTTGGGAGCACAGGGAAAAGATCCGGAGCAGAATAGGTTCTCTGATCGAGACACCCATATTTTATGAACACCTGTCAGCCCGTGAGAATCTGGAGATCCATATGGCATATATGGGGCAGAACAGGGATATCACAGGCGCACTGGAACAGGTAGGGCTTTCCCGGACGGGCAGAAAGCCCGTGGCGAAATTCTCCATGGGAATGAAGCAGAGGCTGGGGATTGCAAGGGCCATGCTCCATAACCCGGACTGTCTGCTGCTGGATGAACCCATTAACGGCCTGGACCCTGTGGGGATACAGGAGGTGAGGGATATCCTGCTGGCCCTGGCAGAGAGAGGCACTGCAATCCTGATATCCAGCCATATTTTAAGCGAGATGGAACAGCTTGCACACAGAGTGGGAATCCTGGCACAGGGGAAAATCGTGGAAGAGTTCTCTCCCTCCATGATGAGAGCACAGTACGGAGAAGACTTTGAAAAGTATGTCATTGATATTATGAGGAGGAAACAGGTATGAAGCTGATCAAACTGGAATTAAAAAGAACGGATTTTAAGGGCTACCTTCTGGCAGCCGCGGGCATATCGGCCTTTTGTCTGATCATGGCCTTTGCCTTTCCCCTGATTCCCAAGATGGAAGAGAGAAGTGTGACCGGCGATGACGCGCTGCTGTTTGCCACGTGGAGAGGGCTGCTTCTTCCTGTCTCCGGTCTGATCATGTCCTGTTTTGCAGTCATGGGCGGAGCCATGGCAGCCAGATTGGTGGTGACAGAATATACCGGAAAGAACGCACTTCTGCTGTTCTCCTACCCGGTGAAAAGAAAAGCTATTTTGAAGGCGAAATGTATCCTTATGTGGGGATTTGTCTTCACAGCGACCTTCTTATGTGAGACGGTCTCCTTCCTAGTGGTGGGAGTCGCTGCCAATCTGTTTCATTTCGTTCCCGAGACCTTTGGTATGGCGGAAATGGGAAGAGTGCTGGCAGCCGGTGCGGTTCTGGGAGTGATGGCAGCATCCATCGGGCAGATTTCCATGCGGGTCGGATTTTGGAAGAAATCACTGGTGGCGTCCGTGGTGGCTGCTGTCATTTTGATCTGCCCTGTGACGAACCTTTTTATGCTGGGAGCCGAAAGCGGGATGTGGGTCATGGTGGGAATCATGGTCATCACTCTGGCAGGCGGCATCGGATGTTACACGGGACTTGCAAATAAAATAGAAAATATGGAGGTATAAATAATGAAGAAAAACGGGTTTTCCAGAGATTTTACACTGGTAGTCATCGGGCAGATCATCTCTCTGTTCGGCAATGCGGTAGTCAGATTTGCCCTGCCGCTCCATCTGCTGAATATTTCCCAGTCCCCTGCTTTATACGGTCTGGTGTCAGCGCTGGCGTTTCTGCCGCTGCTTATCATGTCGCCGCTGGGCGGTGTGATCGCGGACCGGGTGAATAAGAGGAACATAATGGTGGTTCTGGATTTTACCACGGCGGGTATCATTCTCCTGTTTCTTCTGCTTTCCCGGCAGGTGAACCTTGTGACTCTGATTCTTGTGACCCTGATTCTGCTGTTCAGTATATCCGGCCTCTATCAGCCGTCTGTACAGGCAAGTATGCCGTTCCTGGTGCCGGAGGAGAAGCTGGTGCAGGCAAATGCCATGATCAATACCGTGTCTTCCCTGGCCGGTCTGCTGGGACCTGTGCTGGGCGGCATTTTCTACAGTATGAAGGGGATTCATGTGGTGCTTGCAATCAGCATGGTCTGTTTTTTCCTCTCCGCTGTGATGGAGATCTTCATCAGAATCCGCTTTGTGAAAAGGGAGACAGACAGGGGCGCATTCCGCATTATCTAGA